>FWWM01001996.1_pt1 | contig 57993 bp, 52 predicted proteins | sample 2228351 | NCBI WGS metagenome assembly FWWM01 (sample SAMEA103939774, study PRJEB20133) | metagenome
AAAAAAAAAAAATCTCTATGAGAAAGGAATTGTAAGCAAAAATATAATGTTCTGTTAGCTTTTTTGAATTTACATCAATTTAATCATAAATTAATTATTAAGGCGGGTTATTGACGCCTATTTTAAAATATTGATAATTTTATAACTTTTATTATGTTTGTGTGAAAAAGTATTAATATGATATAATTTCTCAAAACACTCTGGAAAGGGGGGGACAAGGTGAAAAGGTTGGTATTTTTGTGGTTGTTAGTTTTAGCGACACTTGTTTTTGCTCAGACGATTTACATCGGTGTTTTTGAACCACTGACGGGGGCGTACGCAGCTGGAGGACAACTTACTCTTGAAGGGATCCGTCTTGCAAATCAGCTATATCCTAAAGTTTTAGGAAGAGACGTCAAACTAGTTATTTTGGACAATAAAACTGACAAGATTGAAGCTGCAAACGCTGTGACAAGGTTGATTCAAGTATACAAGGTTTCAGCTATCATAGGAAGCTACGGTAGCTCGCTTGCTATTCCTGGTAGTGAAGTAGCAAACAAACTGAAAGTTCCTATGGTTGGGTGTTCCCCAACAAATCCACTTGTGACACTTGGAAAAGAGTTCGTTTTCAGAGTCTGCTTCATAGACCCATTCCAAGGTACAGTTATGGCAAAATTCGCTGCTGAAGAACTTAAAGCAAAAACGGCTGTTATTATTCAAGACATCTCCTCTGACTATTCTGTTGGTTTAGCTCATTATTTCAGGGATGCTTTCAGGAAGTTCACTGGAGATCCCAAATCAGTTAAAGGTGTTGCTTCATATCAAGGAGGTGACCAAGATTTCACAGCACAACTCACGTACGCAAAACAACTTAATCCGGATGTTCTATTTATACCTGCAGGATCATATGGAGATGCAGCACTTATTATGAAACAAGCTCGAGAGATGGGTATAAAAGCGGTATTTTTAGGTGGCGACACTTGGGAAGTTCCTGAAATTATCGAAGTTGCAGGCGATGCAGCTGAAGGAGCTTATTTCAGCACACACTTTGATACTGCAGCTATGGCAACAAATATGACTAAGAAATTTATCGACGAGTTCAAAAAGAGATACAGAAAAGAACCAAGTGCTTTTGCGGCCCTTGGGTTTGATGCTTATATGCTGATACTTGACGCTATTAAGAGAGCGAATTCCTCAGATCCAATCAAGATTAAAGAAGCACTGGCGGAAACAAAGAACTTTGAAGGAGCAACCGGTTTTATAACACTCGATGAAAATGGTGATGCGATAAAAGACGCTATTGTCAAAAGGATTGAAAAAGGTCAGTTCAAATTTGTCAAGGTTGTAAAACCTTAATAAGGAGTGATATTTGATGAAGAAAATATTTGCATTGTTATTACTCTCAATTTTTGTTTTTGCGTTTTCATCCGAACCCATAAGAATCGGCGTTATACAGCCTCTAACAGGTAATTACGCAATGGGAGGGCAACTTGGACTCCAGGGAGTTCAGATGGCAAATGAAGAAGTTCCAGAGGTTTTAGGAAGAAAGATAGAATTAGTTATTATGGACAACAAGAGCGACAAGATCGAGTCAGCAAACGTTACCGCAAGACTTATAGAACAATTCAAAGTTGTTGCAATAATAGGTACTTATTCAAGCGCTTTGGGAATTCCAGCAACAGAGGTTGCAAACAAATCTAAGATACCGTACATAGCACCGTCAAATACAAATCCTCTTGTTACACAAGGAAAGCCATATGCTTTCAGAGTCTGCTTTATCGATCCATTCCAAGGAAAAGTTATGGCTAAATTCGCTGTTGATGTTCTAAAAGCAAAAACCGCTGCAGTTATATACGATGTTTCAAATGACTACTCTGTGGGACTTGCATTCTATTTTAGAGATTGGTTTATCAAATATACTAACAACAGTAAGGCTATTACCACTTATATTGCTTACCAAGGTGGAGACCAAGACTTTACCGCACAACTTACAGCTGTAAAGTCGAAGAATCCGGATGTTATTTTCATACCAGCAGGTATTTACGGAGATGCTGCTATGATAATGAAACAAGCAAGAGAACTTGGTATTAAATCAGCATTTCTCGGAGGAGATACTTGGGATGTACCTGAAATAATTAAAGTTGGAGGAAGTGCGGTCGAAGGTGGATATTTCAGTACAATGTTCGATGCAGAAGCAGAAATGTCTCCGAAGACAAAGCCATTTGTTGAAAAGTATAGAAAAAAGTTTAATGCCGAACCAAGTTACTTGCCTGCACTTGGATATGATGCTTATATGGTTTTGGTTGATGCAATAAAGCGTGCTGGTTCTGATAATCCTGAAAAAATAAGGCAAGCACTTCTCACAACTGATTACGTTGGAGTTTCTGGAAGGATAAGGTTTGATCAAAATAGAGATGCTATAAAAGATGCGGTTGTAAAAACAATAAAAGATGGAAAGTTTAAGTTTGTCACTGTTATCAAGGGAGAATAATCTTTTAACGGGTGAGATGGAAGATGCTCCATCTCACCTTTTATTATGTCTTAGGAGGTGCAACAATGACTTGGGATCTGTTTCTCCAGCATTTGATCAACGCAGTTTCTTTGGGATTTGTCTTTGGACTTGTGGCTGTTGGATACGCTTTGGTCTATGGAGTTGTTAAACTTGTTAACTTTGCACACGGCGACGTTTTCATGATGTCAGCTTACTTTATGTTCTATTCATCTATTGTTTTCGGTGTACCTTGGCTAGGAGCGGTGATATTAGGTATAGCTCTTACTTCCATCTTAGGAGTTAGCATTGAAAAAGTTGCCTATGCACCTTTGAGAAAATATCCAAGGATAAATTCCCTCGTTTCTTCAATTGGTGTCTCATTTTTACTTCAAAACTTAGCAGTTGTTATATTTGGTGGACTTCAAAGATCATTCCCAGTTCCGAAGAGTCTTTCTAAGACAATTGTTTTGGGTGAGCTTAGAATTCAACTAATATCTCTGGTCACAATTATTGTTTCAATAATTGCGGTTGGGATTCTGACTTATATTATTCAAAAGACAAAAGTTGGATTAGCAATGAGAGCGCTTTCAAGGGATTTCGATACAGCAAGACTCATGGGAATAAATGTCAACAAAACTATATCTATTACCTTTGCGCTTGGTTCTGCACTTGCTGCTGTAAGTGCTCTCTTTTGGGCTTTGAGATATCCTCAGATATTCCCATTTATGGGTCAGTATCCTGGAAGTAGAGCATTTATAGCTGCCGTTGTCGGTGGTATTGGTAGCTTAAAAGGAGCACTAATAGGCGGGTTCGTTTTAGGATTGTTGACAGTTCTGCTTCCGGCATTTTTCCCGGAATATTCAGGATACAGAGAAGCTCTTATTTTTGTTCTTTTAGTTATAGTTCTAATATTCAAACCAAACGGATTATTTGGGCAAGAAACGGGTGAGAAAGCATGAGGAAACGAACGAGTGTGATCTTAACATTACTCTTCATTGTTTTGCTCTACGTGATTACTTATTTCTTCGAAAATAACTTGGATGCATTCTTAAAAAGAGTTCTAAATACGGGTTTGATCTACGTTATTTTAGCTGTTAGTCTTAACTTGATAAATGGTTTTACAGGCCAATTCTCACTGGGACATGCTGGTTTTATGGCGATCGGTGCATATACTTCCGCTTTGCTGTACATGTCTCCAGAGACAAAAGCTATGAATTTCTTTATGGTGCCGCTTATTTCACCACTTGACAGAATTCAGTTGCCGTTCTTTTTTGCCTTAATAATTGGTGGATTGATGGCAGCACTTGCAGGTTTCATTGTTGGTGCACCGTGTCTTAGAGTTAAAGGAGATTACTTGGCGATTGTTACGTATGGTTTCTCAGAGATTATCAGATCACTTTTCAACAACTTACAAAATATAACGAACGGACCGCTTGGACTAAAAGGATTACCAACATACACTAATCTTTGGTGGACTTTAAGTTGGGCAATTGTAACAGTTTTGGTGGTTAAGAGAATCGTCGAGAGTAGCTACGGACGAGCTCTAAAAGCTGTTAGAGATGACGAAGTAGCTGCTGAAAGTGTTGGAATAAATCTATTTAAACATAAAGTTTTGGCTTTCGTTATAGGTGCGTTTTTTGCTGGTATAGGTGGTGGGTTGTTAGGAAGCTTGCTTATGACTATAGACCCGAATTCTTTCAGTATTCTTTTCACATACCAGATAATAATGATAATTCTTTTAGGTGGTCTTGGGAACCTTACTGGAAGTATTGTAATGGCAATCTTTTTCGCGTTTCTTATGGAATGGCTTAGATTTGTTGAACTGCCCATGAATATCTTCGGTGTTACTATCAAAGGTATTCCAGGAATGAGAATGCTCATATTCTCAGTATTACTGATGATAACGATTCTCTTCTTTAGAAAGGGAGTATTCGGAGAAAGAGAATTCAGCTGGAATATCTTTGTAAGGAAGAAGAGGTGATATCATGGGCATACTCAAACTCGAACATGTTACAAAAAGATTCGGTGGTTTGGTCGCGGTTTCAGATTTTAACTTGGATTTAAGAGAAGGTGAACTGTTAGGACTTATAGGTCCAAATGGTGCTGGGAAAACGACGATATACAATGTAATAACCGGAGTTGCACCTGCAACGGAAGGTAAGGTCGTTTTCAACGGGATTGATATAACGAGAATGACACCTGATAAAATAGCGAAACTTGGAATCGTTCGAACGTTCCAGAACATCAGACTTTTTAACAGCATGACCGTTTTGGATAATGTCCGTACTGCTTTCCATCTTAGGTTAAAATCTAATATTTTTTCTGCTGTTATTGCTCTTCCTGGGTATCTCAAAGAGGAGAGATACATTGAAGAAAAATCTAGGGAACTCATTGAAGATATGGGATTAAAGGATGTAGCAGAATTTAAAGCTTCAGGACTTCCATACGGTTTACAAAGAAAGTTGGAGATAGCGAGAGCTTTAGCTACGAGTCCTAAGATATTGTTGCTTGACGAACCTGCAGCAGGTATGAATCCTGATGAAACCTTGGAGCTAAATAAGTTGATTCTTAGGATAAAAGAAAAGTACAATCTTACAGTTATAGTTATTGAACATGATATGAAAGTTATAATGAACATTTGTGAAAGAATAATAGTTATAGACCACGGTATTACAATTGCTGAAGGTACCCCACAGCAAATTCAAAAAAATCCTGAGGTTATTAAAGCATACTTAGGTACTGAAGATTTAGAAGAGATTGAAGAAACTGAGAAAAAGTCAGGTGATGAAAATGCTTGAGATCATAGACTTACATGTTCACTATGGTGGTATACATGCTATTAAAGGAATAAGTCTTAAAGTCTCAGAAGGACAAATCGTTTCACTTATAGGCGCAAACGGTGCTGGAAAATCGACGACGCTCAGAACTATATGTGGTCTGAAAGAAGCTAGCAGAGGAAAGATCTTGTACAATGGAAAAGATATAACAAAACTTGATACAAGTGAGATTGTGAAAAGTGGAATTACGATGGTTCCTGAAGGAAGAAGAGTATTTTCGAATCTAACAGTTTACGAAAATCTCCTTGCAGGCGCTTATCTAAGAAATGACAAGGAAGAAATAAAAAAAGATATTGAATATATCTTTGGACTCTTCCCCAGACTTCAAGAAAGAATAAATCAAAGAGCTGGTACATTATCTGGTGGTGAACAACAGATGCTCGCAATTGGTAGGGCACTTATGTCAAGACCTAAAATACTACTCTTTGATGAACCATCATTAGGACTTGCTCCTGTAGTAGTGAAAGAGGTTTTTAAGCTTATCGAACAAATTCACAGTCAAGGAGTTACAATCTTCTTGGTTGAACAAAACGCTTTCGAGGCATTAAAACTTGCTGATTACGCTTACGTGTTAGAAACGGGCAGAATAGTTCTTGAAGGTACGGGGAAAGACCTTCTTGCGGATGAAAGAGTTAAAAAAGCTTATCTTGGAGGCTAGAAATGAAAAACAGGGTGCATCTGCACCCTGTTTTAATTATTCTCTTTGGAGCAGGCGGTGGGACTCGAACCCACACCCTCCTCCTTACCAAGGAGGCGCTCCACCTCTTGAAGCTACGCCTGCACCACGTTACAGATATAATTTTACCAATACTGCTTTAGTTGTCAATATCTTCGTCGTCAGCGTCTATGAAAAATTCTTCGTCGCCCATCATGTCTTCCCAGATTTTGACTACTTCATCAAATTCTTCTTCACTTTCGATTGAATCTAAAAATACGTTTCCTTCTGCATCTTCATTCTTTTTGAAAAGATAGGTATCTCCAAATTCTTTGATATCTTCGCCTTCTACAAAAATCTCTTCACAAACCCAGTAGGTCTTTCCTTTGTTTTCTACTTCACCAAGCATTACGAAATGGTGTTCAACTCCACTTTCATCAACGAGAGTAAATGCATCAAGGTATTCATCGTGTTCGTGATCGTGTCCATGGTCATGACCACAGCAACCATCTTCATGTAAGTGCTCATCGTGATTGTGTTTTTTGTTTTCCATAAAAGACATCTCCTTCCTTATGCTCTTGCAGAGCAAAATGACCAATAAATGATATCATATTATTTGGCTTTGTTGATTAAATTTCTGTTAATTTTATTGTTCTAAAGTGTCATAGTTTTTCAAGTTCAGGGTTAATAAATTCCTTCCAAAGCGTTGTGACGTATATTGCAACCGGAACTGCAAAGAAAGTTCCAACCAAGCCGTAGAATAGGCCGATTATAAAGATGAATATCAGCATTAAAACTGGGTTAATTGACGCACGTTTATTCATAACGAAAATGAAAAATAGAAATACCGCAAGGTGGATAAACATAACCGTCAAGTTCACGAATATAAAAGTTTTAAGTCCTAAAGAAAGAGTTACCAAGAGAATCGGTATCCATTCTATAACTACTCCGATGATTGGAATAAGGTTGGTAATGAATCCCCAGAAAGCTAACAACATAGCGTACTGTGGCAGCAGTGGAAAAAAAAGTACGTATATACTTATAGACACTATAAATGCTGATAAAAGCATTACGTCGACATAACTTGAAAGCGCAGTTCCAAGGTTCTTAAAGAATGATTCCAAGTGATGTCTTATTCTCTTTGGAAAAAGATTTGGAAGTGAATTAGTGAACCATTTTATATATATCGTTACGTATACTGAGAAAACTATTGTGTAGAACATAACGACACCAATTTGTGGGAGTGTCTTAGCGAAGTTTGTGAAGAAATAGTCCATTAGCTCAGTAATTTTAGGCCTAACCCACTCTACGATTCTGTTAACAGTTTCCAACAGTTCTGGGGTATCATTCAGGTATTCATTCCAGTACTTCGTATCAAGAATGTTTTGCATAAATTCTATAAAAGGTATTGTCTGTGAAACGACCGTTGGAACTATTGAAATAATTGCATATATTAGCAATCCAAAATAAAGTACAAGAGAAAAGAAAATACTCAGAGGATGCCAGATCCTTAGTTTTCTAAATAGTTTGTAAATGAAGTTGATGACTAAAATTGATACAAGTGAAAAAACGAAAGTGTATAGGAAAGTATCGAAGATCGCAAACATTGTTAAAATTATTAACGAGTAAATGCTTATAAAAATTAGTGCTTCCTTCCTAGTGCTCAATCTCACTCACCCACTTTATGTTCTTTTCGAAGTATTCTCTTATTTCTTCCAGATTGTTTGTCTTCCCGAGTACAACCATTAACTTAATCCGTGCTTTTTGAGAAAGCGGATGTTCACTTAAGATTGCCCCTCTTTTTCTCAAATCCGCACCTCCACCACTGTAGCCGTAAACCGGCGCAACGCGACCTTTGAAACATCTTGAGGTAACTACAACTGGGATACCTTTCTTAACGATTTCTTCGATAACATCAGCCACTTTAGATGGCACATTTCCTCTCCCAAATCCTTCAACAACGATACCTTTGTATCCCATTTCACATATCTTTTTCAAAAGTTCTCCTTCGTCACCAGTGAAAGTCTTAACTACTGTTACTTTTTCTTCAATTCTTTCAGTTATTATTTTTTCTCTACTCAGAGATTCCCTGAAGTAAATTACGCTCATATCATCGACTATACCAAGTGGTCCATAACCAGGTGAATCGAAAGTTGCAACATTGCTCGTATAAGTTTTTGTGACCTCTCTTGCGGCGTGTATTTCATCATTTAGACAGACCAAAACTCCTTTGCCGATACTTTGATCTTCCGCCGCTGTAAGTACAGAAGACAGTATATTTCGAGGCCCATCGGTGCTAAGTTCACTAATGTTTCGCATTGCAGCAGTTAAGACAACTGGTTTTTCTGAATTTACGGTAAGATCGAGAAAGTAAGCTGTTTCTTCCAATGTGTCAGTTCCATGCGTGATAACAACACCATCGAAACCATCTTCATTTAAAAGTTTTGTCACAAGATTCGAAAGTTCCCACATCAGTTTTGGAGTCATATACGGACTTGGTATATTTGAAAACTCAACCATTTCTATATCAGCAATCTCTGAAAGTTCCGGTATCGCTGTTACCAAGGAATTTCCTTTTTCATATGGAACGACAGATTTACCTACCTTAACCATCGCTATAGTTCCACCAGTTGAAACAATACACACTCTTTTTTTCACAGAATCGCCTCCTATCTATCAATACAATTTTAGTACCAATATCGTTTTTGTCTTATTCTATATCCTTCGATCAATCCGTACACAAAACCTCCTGCGTGTGCCCAGTAGGCAACACCACTTCCACCAACGATTGGATCCAAAAGTCCGTTAAATATTTGAAGAATAAACCAATAGAAAAGATAGATAGTAGCGGGAATTTCAACTAAGAAAGGCAGAATAAAAAATACAACGGAGACGATTCTTGAATAAGTGAAAAGAATAAAATAAGCTCCCATAACAGCGGAAATAGCTCCAGACGCTCCAACCATTGGAACTGTTGGATCGGAAAAAAAGCTAAAAAATGTATGTGTGAAAAGTGCGGCTAAACCACCGAAGATGTAAAATCGCAAAAATCTAAAGTGTCCCATAGTATCTTCGACGTTATCACCGAATATTTTAAGAAACCAAAGATTTCCGATAATATGTAACCAACCACCGTGGATAAACATATGGGTTATAAGTGGTACAGGGTTGAAGGTTGAGAAGAATTTAACTGGCACAAAACCAAAATTGTAGAAGAAGTTCATCAGCTGACGAGGATCAATTGTTAATTCATATATAAATACTATGATGTTTATCCAGATGATTATATAGTTAACGTAAGGTTTTCTCAGAGAAGGTACTGTATCCCAAAGTGGGAACATTATATCACCTCAATCTGTACTGAATTATACCGAAAAGCTCATGTAAAATCTGAGATAGAGTGTACGCTGCCTGATAAGAAGGTAAAAAATCAAGGTACGACCTTCTATAATCGATCGGTAAATCTGAATTCACAACTGAGACCTTATTATAGAACTTTTCGAAAGTCATCTTAGAACGTTTCATATGGAGATACGATGTTACTATTGTTACCGGAACATCTTTTGTTATTTCATAAGTGAACTTAGCATTTTCATAAGTGTTTCTAGCGAGCGGTTCGACTATAATATCATCTTCTTTTACCCCAAAACTTACTAAGACATCTTTCATTATAACAGCTTCAGGTATATCTTCAACTATACTACCACCTGTGACAACTATCTTTCTTGGATTTTTTTTGTAAAGTTCAAAACCTTTCAAAAGTCTTCGAAGAGAATGTTTTCCAATTTCGACTTCTCCGTCGTAAATATCAATTCCGCCACCTAAGATCACAATGTAATTACCGTTATCTTGAGTGTTCTTAATTAGTAAAGCTTTTGAAAGATAATAAACTGTGAAATTTGTTGAGAAAAGATAGGTCAAAAATGTCAACGAAAAGAAAATTATACTTAATCTCTTATTTTTTCTTTTAAAAAAAAGAAGCGAAAGTGCAAGAAAAATAAGAATGATAAATCCTTGAAAGCTTAGAAAATTGCCGATGATTTTTGAGAAGATAACTATAAATCTCACCTCTCGGATGTATTTCTCAAAAACTTTTGTATAGAAACCTCGTCGATATTTATCCTTTCTTTCCTATCTAATTCTTTTAATTCAGAAAGTCTTTGACGTTCTTTCAATTTTTCAAAACTCATTCTCTCTTTTCGTTTTTCAAGGTATTTTTGTAGAATCTCTTCTTCCTCTTTCAAAAGTTGTTCTTTCTTTTTCTTGAGATATGAAATATAGTTGTTGTGCATCTTTATAAGATAAACATCGAAAGAGACAAGTCTACCATCTATTTGACCTTCTTTCAGTTGTTGTTGAACTTTGTACAGATTAGCTAAAGTGTTATCAATTTCGAAATCTACATCGGCTATCTTTTTTCTCACAATAGCGAGTTCATTTTTTATACTCTCTTCTTCTTTAAGTGCCAAATTCAAAAGTTTTTCCAATCGAAATTTCAACCAAACCACCTTATTATTTCAAAAAGATGGTTAAAAGTTTGACGTAATTTTCTAACAACTTTTTGCTTTCTAAAGAAAAGCTTTTGCCTTCAAAATTGTCAACGGATATTAATCCTAAAATCCTGTCCTTAACTTTAAAACCACCTATAAGGCATCTAAAGTTTTCATCACAAACTCCAAATTTTTCCCAGAGATCTCTGTATTTACTTTTTCTGTTGTATTCCCAGGGTTTTTCAGGTTCAGCAACAGGACTTTCTTTAATAAATTGAGTGTGGTTATCAGCTTCAACTGGCATTGTGAAATTTTCGAAATCCGAAGGATAATTGTAGACCGCAACGCATCTGTAATTATCATTTTCCATTAACCATAAAGACGCTTTTTGACATTCTGGAATAGCTGAAACGATGCTGTTTAAAGCTTTTTTCATAACCAAATCAATATTCTCTTTTTCGCTCCATGATGAAACTATGTCGACGATCTTTTCTATATTGTCAAGAAGTTGCTTTTTAGAACTTTGTGCTTGAAGAATTGTGAGAACGGAAGAAACTTGTGATTTCAAAAATGCAACTATAGGTTTCACAAGTCCTTTGTATTCATCTGGGATATTAATAACAAACTTGAAATCACCGATTGGAACTACGTAAAAAGTTTCCCGATCGTACATAAAGGATCTTTCAGAATCACCTTCTTGAGCCTTTTTGACCAATTTTTCATCAGAATCTCCTAAAAGGTATTCATTTTTGTAAAGCAACATTCTTGCAATATCAGGATATTCGGTATGAAATTTTCGAGAGAATGAGATTACAAACTCTTTCACATCTTCATGAGCTTCTCCCAATGTTTCGATAATTATTCTTTCAACAAAATTAGAAAGTTTAAGCAATTTTTCTTCTATCACTCTCTCTGTTATGTCAAAAAATATACCAGCAACACCGTAGGTACCATCTCCAAGTCTGATTGGAATTCTGACTATGTGATAGTATTTGCCGTTGTAAGACTTTTCGTAAACTATGCTTTTTTTGGTTTTCAAGACTTTTTTTTCGATTTCTTCTACTTCCGGATCTCCAGTTATGTTTTTTTCAGTTTTGCCGACGACTTCAATTTCTTTCTTTTCGAAAAACTTCTCAGCTTCCTTGTTGATCCACATAAAACGGAATTTATTATCTTTCAAAAAAGCAGGTGCGGGAAGCTTTTCAAAAAATTGTTGGAGAAAGTAAATATGCCTCATGCTAAAACCTCCTCGAGCTTGACTTCTATTACCTTTGAAACTTGGTCTATCATTGTAACACCGTGTATGAGTTCTCCTGCTTCCATAACCATCTTGTTGTGAGTAATAACTATAAATTGTGAGTTTTCGAGTTGTAATAACTTTTTGAATTTTTCAACGTTGTATTCGTCAAGTGGTGCATCTACTTCGTCAAGGACGTAGAAAACATTCGGATTACTATCCAAGATCGACATTATTAAAGCGATTCCAACTAAAGCTTTTTCACCACCAGATAAGAGTTGCAATTTTTGAACTCGTTTTCCAAGTTTCGAGATAGAAATTTCAATTCCACTTTCAAGAATATTTTCTTCGTCTATGAATTTCATCTGACCAGTCCCACCGAAGAAGAGATTTTCAATGTAGTTTTTGAAAGAGCGATTTATCTTGTTAAAACTTTCCATATACTTTTCAAGTGCTTCTTTATCTGTTCGTTCTATAAGATCCACCAACTTCTTTTTTGCATCTTCAAGATCGAGTTTCTCTTTGTAAAGTTCGTTGTATTCTTTATCAACTGCTTCGTACTCTTCTATAGCACTTTCATCAACTGGACCGAGCATTTTGATTTTGTTCTCAAGTGAAGAAAGCTCATTAAATAAACTTTCGAGTTCTTCTTCAGAAACCTCTATAGGACTTCTGTACTCTTCAGGTATCGATGAGATTTTAAAGTTTACTTCCTGTATCCTGAGCTCTGTGCTGTGTGAATGTTCTTTAAAAGATTCTATCTCTTCTTTAATCTTTTTTATTTCGTTTTCATAGTCTTCGAGCTCTTTTATCTTTTGTTCCTTACCAGTCTTTCTATCTTTCAAACTTGTGAAAATGTCTTCAGACGTCTTTTTTAATGTAGAATACTCACGTTCATTTTCAACAAGAAGTTTTCTCAAATTGTCCATCTCATTTTCGTATTTTTTGATCAACTCTTGTGCTTCCTGATGTTCTTCGATAATTTTTTGAATTCTGTCTTCAACTCTGTTAAGTTCGGCACTGTATTGAATGTTTCTTTCCTGAAGAGCTTTGATGTCCGCTCTGAGCGTTGCTATTCTTTCGTTGAGTTCTTCTATCTTCTTTCGGTGAGTATCAAGCTCACCTGAATAGGAAAGAACATCCGTTTCTAAAAGTTTTTTAGCATTTGATAGTTCCAGTTCTTCTGTTCTCACAGTTTCAATTCTTGCTAAATTTCCATCTCTTTTTAGAGTGTATTCTTTGTGGAGTTTTTCTAATTCTTCTAATTCTTTTTCGATTTCTTTTTTAGATCTTAGTAGTTCTTCCAATACTCTTTTGGATGATGCACTTTTACTCGTAACGTTAGAAAGTTCTTCTCTAAGAAGTTGAATGTTTTTACTTACTAAACTAATTTCTTGTTCGACAGATTTAAGTTCTGAACTTACGTTTTCTTTCTCGGACGAAACCTTATTCAATTCTTCTTCCAAAGCTTTCAATCTAACACGTCTTGAGATTATACTTCCATGTTCTTCTTTTGATTTACCCCCGGTGATGGCACCTTTTCCCGAAATTATTTCACCATCCAACGTTACTATTCTTGATCGAATGTTTAACTTTTTCTTTATCCTTATAGCATCATCTATAGTTTTGACAATTAAATCGTTACCAAAGAGATAATACGGAATTTTTGAGTATTCTTCAGGCACTTTAATCATTAATGCAGCGTATCCAATGAATCCATCTTCTTTTTCAACATCAGGAATTTTGTTGAAGTTATCATCTATTAAATCCAGCGGAATAAAAGTTGCTCTACCGTATTGATTTACTTTCAAAAATTCTATCATATCTTTAGCATCGTCAGCGCTTTGAATAATGATATGTTGCACGGCGCCACCGAGAAGAGTTTCGTATGCAGTAACAAGTTCCGGTGAAAACCCAAGAACATTACCTACAACATCCATTAGACCTTTAAAATCTGCTTTATGCTCAAACAGCTTTCTGATAGCGTATCCGTATCCTTGGTATTCACTTATCTGTTTTTTAATTACATCTATTTCAGCTGTTATTTCTTTATGTCTTCTTATTAAATCTGCTTCTTGTTGAAGTAAAGAATTCTTTCTCTCCTGAAGGCTATTTAGACCTTCTTTGAACGCTTCTATTTCTTGCAATAATTTATTCTCTTTTTCGGTTATTTCAGTTAAATGAGTTTCGAGATCTTCGATTTCGCTTTCAAGTTCTTCGAACCTTTCTTTTTTTATTATTCTTTGATTATCTATCGTACTTAATCTTTTTTGGATATCTTCGTTCGATTCTTCAAGTCTTATGAGCTCGTTCTTCAACTTAGAGATTCGTTTCTCAATCTCTTCGTACTCTTGTTTCTTCTTCATTATTTCTTTTTCTTTCTCAGTGTAAGCAGAGTAAATCTCTTGTCTTTCTTTCTCAACAGATGACAAATCGCTTTCAAGTGAGTTAGTCTGACTAGAGAGTTTTTCAAGGATGATCTTTATCTCTTCTTTTCTTCCTTCTAAAGTCTTTTTTTCTTCAGAAGACATATCTATTTTGGTAGTAAGCTCAATGTATTTGTTCTCTGTCTCGTTAAGTCGTCTTGTTATGTTTTCTTTAACTTCCAAAAGTTGTGTTTCGCGCTTTTTGAATTCTTCGAGTGTCTTTGTGAAGGACTCCATTTCTCCATCTATTTGATTGAATTCTTCTTTCAAGTTAGACCATTGCAATTCAAGTTGAGCAAGCTTTTTCAATCTTTCTCTTATATCCAACCTAATTTGTTCGTAGTAATTGTTCAGATCGTTCAGTCTTTTGCTTTCCATGTTAAACAATCCACCATAGTATCTCTTCTTAACTTCTTCCAAAGCTTGTGAATACTCTTTGTATCTTTCAGCACGTTTGGCTTTCAAATAGAGTGATTTTCTGTTCTTTTCAACTTCGAACAGAATATCGGTTATTCGATTCAAGTTCGCTTGAGTTGCATCCAATTTTGAGAGAGCTTCTTTCTTTTTTTCTTTATATATAGCTATTCCGGCTGCTTCTTGAATCATTTCACGAATTGTATAAGGTCCTGAGCCAACAAGTTTATCAATCTGTCCTTGACTGACTATATAATTCAAACCTTTACCAAATCCATTTCTCATCAAGAATTCTCTTATGTCCTTAAGTCTAACAACATCACCGTTGATATAGTATTTATTTGTACCATCTCTTTCAAGTTCCCTTGCGATTGTAACCGAACCGTTCTCACCTTCGAATTCGAGTTCAACGTAAGCGGAAGAAGATGGGGCTTTTTTTTGGTTTCCCCAGAAAATAACGTCTTCTTTTTCGTCGATACGAACTTCTTTCATCGAATGTTCACCAAGCATCCATCTTATTGCATCGACAACGTTCGATTTTCCAGAGCCGTTTGGACCTACGACCACAGTAACATGGTCTGAAACGTTTATTTTAGTAGGATCTGCAAATGACTTAAATCCTTTGATAAATATACTTTTGAGTTTCAACCCTCTTTACCCCCATTAATATCAGCTTTTTGCGTAAGTTGTTTTATAAGATCTAACTATATCAGATGAAACGTTGTAAATATCCCCAGCACCAACGAATAGATATGTTGTGTTGTCGTAAAAGACAATTCCCTTAAGCTCTTCGAGATTTTCAATGTAAGTGATTTCTAAGTTTTTGTTAACTTGATTTATTATATCCTTGGAAGAGACCCCATTTCTTGATTCGAATGCACCATAAACTTCGGTTATATATATTTCGTCGGCTAATCCTAAGACTTCAGCAAATCTATGAGCTTCTCTTTTAAACCTTGTGTATCTGTGTGGTTGGAAAATCAGAACTATCCTTCTGTCTGGATAAATTTCTCTTGCGGTTTTCAAAAGAACTTCAACCTCATCTGGAGTATGGGCATAATCATCAACAACTGTTATTTTTCTTTCAGGATCGTCAAAGCTGACGTTAAAGCGTCTACCCGGAAGCGTGAAATCATGGAACGCACCAAAAACTTCTTCCAAATCAAAACCTATTGATGAAAGAAGTGCAACAACTGCTAACGAATTCATTGCATTGTGAAAACCTGGAACAGGTAAAATGTATTTCTTAATACCATTAGGAGTAGAGATTGTTATAATTTGTTTGTATCCATCTTGTTTCCTCTCGATAAGTCTATAATCACCGGCGTAAACTCCGAATGTAACGTCACCTTTGAACTTCTTCTCATCAGCGAAAGTTACTACGAATTTAGAATTTTCGATTAATTCATTAAATGCGTTGTAGTAATGCTCAAGTCCGTTGAAATTTTCTACGTGGTCTTCTCGAACGTTTGTAATAATAAGGTATTCAGGTTCAAATTTTTCAAAACCTGGTTGACTTTCATCCAATTCGTAAACGCACAGTTCGTTTCCTTTCCTATAGTTTCCGTATTCTAATTTTTTATGTAGTGCTCCCAGAAAAACGTAGGGGTCTTTCCCTAAGTTAATAAGTACTGAAGCTAACATTGACGTTGTTGTCGATTTACCATCAGTTCCCGTAGCGGCAAATCCCTTGTAATTTTTAACTAATTCTCTGAAATGATCAATTCTGTACTGGATAGGTACGTTCATTCTCAAAGCGTAAAGGTATTCTGGATTGTCTTTTGAGACTGCAGGAGTCACAACAAGTTTGTCGATTCCTATAACGTTTCTTTCTTCGTGCTCGTTGTAAACTTTTATGCCTACACGTTCAAGTTCTCTAACCCTTTCCGAGTCATAAGTATCGCTTCCTGTCACTATGTTCCCTTGAAAAAATTCGTGGAGTGCTTGAGCACTCATACCAATTCCACCGATACCAGTAAAATGGATCTTCAACTTAAGTCACCTCTCAAAATATTTGCAATTTTCTTGGCAGGATTCTCTATTTTTTCATTACTTCTACCCTTTTTCAAAAGTTCCCTCAGTAAATTTTTAACCTTTTCCAATTCAAATTCTTTTTCCCTAACAACATAGCCTAAATTCTTTTTTTCTACGATTTTTGCGTTCAATAGTTGATGCGATTCCGTTGAGCCTTCCCAAGGGATTACTATTGCTGGAACCTTGTAGTAAAGAAGCTCGGAAACGGTCGTAGCTCCACCACGTGTTATTGCTGCATCCGCACTTCTCCAGTATGCGTACATATTGTTTATGTAACTTTCGATTTTCAAGTTTGGTGGCACTTCAAAGTTAGATAATTTGTTTCCTGAAGAAAGAATGAAATTAACATCTGGCATTTCTTTTGAAAGTTTAATAGCAACATCGTTCAAAAACTCGCTACCACCACTACCACCAATTACAATAACCGAAGGATGTTCTAATTCAGTTCTACCTTCTCTTTCCCAAACTGGATTCCCTGTAACAATTATTTTCCCTTTATTCTCAAAGTATTCTTTCGACTCTTCGAAAGATACGAAAATCCTTTTTGCAAATTTTGAAATTCTCAAATTAGCTTTTCCAGGAAGAACGTTCTGCTCCTGGAGATAGACTGGAATCCCCAGCTTAAATCCAGCACGTGCAACAGGATAGCTAACGTATCCCCCAGAAACGTAGATCAAGTCTGGCTTAAATTCTTTTAACTTCGATTCAACGAATTTTGTAAGTGTAATCATTTTGTAAAATCTAACAAAATTTTCGGGGTGGAATATAGGTCTCAGAAGTCCTTGAACTTTAAGGCTTACAAGTTTGTACTCTGGATGTAACGTTGGCAAAACTTTCTCTTCAAGTTTATCATTTACGCAAAAATATAGAACATCTAAAGGAACTTCTTTTTGAAGCTGCTCAAGTACCGCAATATTCGGATAGAGATGTCCACCAGTTACTCCGCCTGCTACCGCTATTCTCAAACCTGCTCACCACTTTCCTTTTTCTCTTCCTCGTTTTCAAGTAATCCAGATAGTAATATTCCAAATCCTATAAGAATGGCTAATATCACACTTCCTCCGGAGCTTATAAATGGTAATGGTATTCCTGTGACTGGAAAAACTCCGGAAAAAACTCCCAAATTTATTGTCACATGCAAGAGTATCATTGAAGCGTAAGAAGAGATAAAAATCTTTAAAGAAGTTTGTTTTATAAAGCTCGCAATTCTTATCAATGAAAAGGATTGTAAAATATACATAAAAACCGCTATGTATATTCCAAAAACTCCTAAATCTTCACCGAGCGCGGAGAGTACAAAGTCACTTTCCACTTCTGGGACGTAAACTTTAAGCATGTTACCACTTGGACCTGAGCCAGTTATACCTGCATTTCTGAGAGGTTTTACAGCCATCTCCACCTGTGGAGCTAACTTACCTTCAAAGAAATATTTTAACCTACCTAATTGGTAATCATGAAGTATTCCAAGACTACTTGCTATTACAACCGCAATTATCCCAAGAGCGATTATTCCAAAAAAATAACGTTTCTTGATTCCACCATAGTATAAGGTTAGAAGTACTAAAAAACCTAGTAACATTGATGAACTTAAATCTGGTTGAAAAAGTATCAGTACGATGTACGGCAAAGAAAAAATACCTGGCAAAAGTAACCCTTTTACAAAACTTTCAATCTCTTTTTCGTTTTTCTCGATATACATTGAAAGAAACAAGATTACGATAATCTTTGCTAACTCTGTTGGTTGTAAAGTAAATCCTCCTAATCTAATCCACCGATGTGATCCGTTTATGGGCGGAAAAGCATAAACTGAAATGAGCAGTGCAATACCGAACCAATAAAGAAACCAAAGATAGTCTTTGTAAAACTTAAACGGGACCTTAGTAGTAATTGCAAAAACTACTAATCCTACAAGGAGAGTTATAACGTATTTTTGTACGAAATTACTATCTTCCTGGAAGACTTGTTCTTTTGCAAGGTCAATACTCCACATCGCAAATATACCAATTAGAAATAGAACAAGATAGGTTACTGCGATTACCGTAACGTAGTTTTTCAGAAGTTTCACACTCCCTAAGTTCCAAATACTTTTTCCCAAATCTCTAAAAGTTCCACAAAGAAGGTGTTGCTAAAATCCATACCTTCTTCTGAAAGCCTGCGACCGTCAAAAAAGTCAAATTTTGACTTCAGTATTTCGAGAACTATTGTGAAATCAACACCTGTTTTTAAAAATAGATCTCTTATCTTTTCTTCTGTTAACCCTTCCCTTGTTCTTAATATCATAAATAGCGATTCCAAGGTTTCTTTATGTGGATTGTTTGTAGAACTGTAAACCCTTGGAAAATCGCCGTTGTCAAGCATTATAAAATAATCATTTAAGTTGCTCGTATTATTGTACCTCAAAAAACCTATATGTCCACCGGCGGAAACACCAAGTCCAACATAATCTCCGTTATTCCAGTATACCATATTATGTTTACAGTAGTTACCATTTTGTGTAAAATTTGATATTTCGTATCTTTCATAGCCAAGTCCTTTAATTGATTTGACAAAATAGTCGTATCTTGCGAACGTTTGATCTAAGTGTTTCTTTATCATCTTTGAAATATCAGTTTCTTCATGTAGCTCTAACATATATATCGAAACGTGTGGAGGTAAGTAACTTCCCAAAAATTCAATGTTCTTTTCTATCGTTGACCAGCTTTCCAAAGGAAGTCCAACGATAAAATCGACGTTTATATTTTCAACATATTTTAAGACCACATCATATGCTTTTAAAAAATCCACGAAATTGTACAATCTACCCGATTTTGCAAGGACCTTGTCATCTACTGATTGCAAACCTATACTTATTCTGTTTACTCCTATCGACTTTAGAAAGGACATCAACTCATCAGTTACAGAATCAGGATTGACCTCAACCGTAAACTCTTCCAACTGAAAGTACACTGAAAGTTCAGATATAATCTTACCAAAAAACTTTGGTGGAAATATGCTCGGAGTTCCACCTCCGATATAAAGTGTTCGTATCTTTCTTTTTAGAATATCTTTGTACAGTTCGATTTCTTTTAGAAGATACTTCGTGTACTCTTCAAAGTTATCCGCTACGAAACTAACAAAATCACAATATATACATCTGCTTTTGCAAAAAGGTATATGGATGTACACACTTATCTTTTCATTGTTCATAGAGCTTGAACCTGAAGCTTGCTGTCTCATTTTGGATTATCAGATCTCCTTTGATCGGTGAAAGAAACTTCATCCATATCGTATAATTGACTCTTGGAAGTCCCGGAACATAAGCAGCGTAGGAAGAAAAGAATATACGTATTCCATCAGGAAATATCTCAGGAAACATATCTGTCCCTAAGAAAATTCTTCCACCCAGAACTCCGACGAAATCGTTGTTTTCAAAGTCGTAGCCTATTCCCATTATAAGACCTTGTTCGAGAGATTTATCTGAAAAAAACGTAGTTCCCAAAGAATAGGTTTTACCGATCTGAACATAGCTGATCGGAATTCCACCAAGATTTGAGTACATTCTTGAAAAATCTATAGATTTCTCATTATTAGTTTCTAAAAAAGTTTGTTTCATTTTGAAATCTTCATAATTAAAAGCTATAGGACCTATAATAGTGTCCCCGAATGGAATTGCCGGTAATGATATCCAAGTTTTTGAAGTAGAAGTGGTAGCGATAAAAGACTTACTTATGACATAATTTTTCTCAAAGAAAGTTGATGGAATAGAAAAAGATTCATATCCCAGATTTAAGTAGATCCCATAATTTTCTCCGTAAAAACCACCTATTTCATAGTAAGATTTGTCAACCTTTCGAGAAATGGTAACAAATCCAAGTTTTACTTTTTCAACGTTTTCAAATTGGTCGGAAAACCTGATTCCCAAACCAGGCTTAAAAGAATCATCGTACGTGTTTGTTATGAAAAAGTTATCGATAGCTAAGTTCATAAATGTTCCAAATCCATAACTTTCAATGGTGAATCCGTACGTAATAATGGACGTAGCTAAGAATAAAATGACTAATAACCGATTAAAATTCATCTTTCTACCCCCTTAGAAGGTTCCTAAGAATTTCACCTACTAATTTTGGATTTGCCTTTCCTTTCGTTTCCTTCATAACTTGACCTACGAAGAAGGAAAGCAATCCTTCTTTGCCATTCTTGTAAGTTTCAACTTCTTTCGGGAATTTTTCAATTATTTTTCTCGCTATCTCCTCGAGTGTAGACGTATCATCTAATTGTTTTAGTCCTTTCTCTTCAACTATAGCTTTTGGACTTTTTCCCGTGTTTGCACATTCTACAAAAACCTCTTTTGCGATGTTTCTTGTGATAATGTTGTTTTTTATCAGTTCAAAAAGCTCAGCAAAATGTTCCGGCTGGATTTTTAACTCAGAAAGATCTTTTTCGTCGAGTAATCGAAGTAGTTCTGTGAAAAACCAGTTTGCACTTTCACGAGGATCTTTAGTAACACCAACGACTTTTTCGTAAAAGTCAGCAAGTTCTTTGTTATGAACGAGAACCCAACTATCTTTTTCACTCAAACCGTAATTTTCGACAAACCTTTTCACCCTTTGTTGTGGTAACTCTGGGAGAGTTTTAACTATGTTTTCGATAAAATCATCAGAAAGAATTACAGGTGGTATATCAGGTTCTGGGAAATATCTGTAGTCGTGAGCTTCTTCTTTGCTTCTCATAGAGACAGTAGATTTCGTAGCTAAATTCCAGCCACGAGTTTCTCGAACAACCTTTTCTCCTTTTTCCATTAAAGAAACTATTCTTTCAAATTCGTATTCTAAAGCTTTTTCGACGAATTTGAAAGAGTTCATATTTTTGACTTCGACCTTGTTACTTTGGATTCCAGTCTCAGCATCTATAACTGAAATGTTTGCATCACACCTGAGAGCACCTTTTTCCATATCTCCTGTACTAACTCCGGTATATCTGAGAATTGTCCTAAGTTCTTCTAAAAATATTCTTGCATGTTCTGGAGATTCTATATCAGGTTCTGTAACAATTTCAGCAAGTGGAACTCCACATCTGTTCATGTCTACAAGTGAATAACCAGCTTTTGTAATGTCTTCACTTCCGTGCAAAAGTTTTCCAGCATCTTCTTCCAAATGTATACGATTTATTCTTACCTTTTTTCCATCTACTATCAAATAACCATTCTCAGCCAGCGGATGGAAAAATTGAGTAATTTGGTAACCTTTTGGAAGGTCAGGATAGAAGTAATTCTTCCTATCGAACCTTGAGTACTTATTCATTTTACAGTTAAGTGCGGAGGCTAGTTTTACACCCAATATAAACATCTCTTCAGATGGTACAGGTAAAGCACCTGGCTGACCTGTACAGACCGGACATATCGATATGTTCGGTTCAAGTTCGAAAACTTCGGCGGAACAATTACAGAAAGCTTTGGTTTTTGTGTTAAGTTGAACGTGTATTTCAAGTCCGATTACTGGTTTATATCTCGACATTTAAGGCACCTCCAACTTCATTTATGTATTAAAGGTTTGGAAATTCGATTTTGTACGGTGATTTCTGTTCAAACTGATTTGCAAACCCCAAAAGTTTTGAGTCAGAAAATCTTGGTCCTATAAATTGAACTCCTACAGGTAAACCTTTACTGAATCCAAAAGAGACACTTATCGCTGGGAGTCCTGCTAAATTCGCAGGTATTGTGAATATATCCATAAGGTAATAAACTAAAGGATCTGTTACTTCACCAATTTTGAAAGCGGTAATAGGAGATGTCGGAGTGAGTACAAAATCGTATTTTTCAAATAGAGAGTTTAATTTGCTTGAGATAAGTTTTCTAACCTTTTGAGCTTTTTCATAGTAAGCATCGTAATAAGCTGCACTTAAAGTAAATGTTCCTATCATTATTCTTCTTTTAACTTCATCACCAAAACCTTGAGATCTTGTTTCTGAATACATCTCAGTTAGGTTTTCAGCTGGAACTCTGAGACCGTACTTAGCTCCGTCAAACCTTGAAAGGTTTGAACTAACTTCTGCAGGAGCAATTATGTAGTAAGTTGCAACGGAATATTTTATCTCATCAAAATCGACGATATCTACGGTATGTCCCAAAGATTCGAGGAACTTAACACTTTCGTCTATTTTTTCCCTTATACCATCTTCAACTTTTTCTCCAAAATTTTCTTTTAGACAAGCAATTTTAAGTTTTGGTAATTCTTTTCCAAAATGTTCAAGGAAATTGATCTTTTTATCAACAGTTGTTGCATCATTTTCATCTCTTCCAGCGATTATGTTCATTACTATGGCACTATCTTCAACGGTCTTTGTTATTGGACCAATTTGATCGAGAGACGAAGCAAAAGCAACAAGACCGTACCTTGAAACAAGACCATACGTTGGTTTAAAACCTACAACTCCACAGAAAGCGGCGGGTTGTCTTATTGAACCACCTGTATCACTGCCTAAAGAACACAGCACCTCACCGCTTGCTACTGCTGACGCAGAACCTCCACTGCTCCCACCTGCGACTCTTTCCAAATCCCAAGGATTTCTCGAAGGACCAAAAGCAGAATATTCCGTGCTTGCTCCCATTGCAAATTCATCTAAATTGGTTTTTCCAACTATTGAAAAGCCGTTTTCTTTTAGCCTTTTTACAACCGTTGCATCGAAGACAGCTTTGTAACCTTTAAGTATCTTGGAAGCACAAGTTGTTTCTACACCTTCAACGTTTATGTTATCTTTTATACCAATAGGAAAACCTTTTGAAGGATTGTCGACAACAGTAAGAAAATTATTTAATTTTTGATCTAAGTTTTTAATTCTTTCCAGACTTCTTCTTGGCAGTTCTTCCAAAACGGCTGGGTTTTCCTGCGAAAGTCTTATAGCATCTTTCAACGTAAGTTTTTTGAACTCTATCTCCAAGGCTTTCTCCTCCCTTTCCTATCCATTCTATCAATCCTATAAGTTCTATTGGTCCTAAAAGAATTATATCACATCCCATCTTTTTTGTGGTATATTATTTAGAGAAAAGATTTCAGGGGGTGTTTTTGTGGTAAAATTGAAAAAACCGGATAAGTTCTACTTTCATTATCCATTTACTGTGAGTATTGTTGGAGGCGTTCATAAAGAAAGAGTTAACTTTATGTCCGTAGCTTGGCATACACAGATTTCTTTTAAACCACCTCTTTACGGAGTTGCGATTTCTCCTAAAAGATACACAAGGGAACTTATAGAAAAGTCTGGAAAATTTTCTGTTTGTTTTTTGAAGTTTGAAGATTACAAAATCGCAGGCAATGTTGGTAGAACAAGTGGGAAAGATATAGACAAAGTTAAAGAGTTTAATCTTGAATACTTTTTAACCGATGATTTAGAAGTTCCAGTTCTTTTAAACTCTATATCCGCATATGAGTGCACAGTCGTCGATGCAAAAGAATATGGAGATCATATTCTTTACGTAGGTGATATTATTTCCGTTTACTATGATGAAAATTCTTACGAAAATGGTATACTTAAAGAAAAGATGTTGCTGTACACTGGTTCGGATACGTACACTCCTTCGGGGGAAGAAAGAATATATTACGTTCCTAAATTGGGAGGTTGATGGGTATGAAGATTTTTTTGGATACTGCGAATATTGACGAGATAAGAAAAGGTGTTGAACTTGGGGTTATCGATGGAGTTACAACAAATCCTACACTTATTTCAAAAGAACAAGGCATTCGTTTTGAAGACAGGATAGTTGAGATTTGTAACTTAGTCAGAGGACCTGTTTCCGCCGAAGTTACAGCACTCGACTGTGCTGGAATGATCGAGCAAGCGAGAAAGTTAGCGCAACTTAGCGAGTTTGTCGTTGTAAAAATCCCAATGACTCCTGATGGAATAAAAGCGGTCAAGACGTTGAGTGCGGAAGGTATAAAGACTAACGTAACACTTATTTTCAGTGCAAATCAAGCGCTTTTAGCTGCTAAGGCAGGGGCAACTTATGTGAGTCCATTTGTTGGAAGAGTAGATGATAACGGCAACGATGGTGTTAGACTTTTGGAAGAAATAATGACAATTTACGACAATTACGGTTTTGAAACAGAGGTTATAGCGGCAAGCATTAGACATCCTATGCACGTTGTTCAAGCAGCGATGATCGGTGTAGATATAGCTACAATTCCGTACAACGTGTTTGAAAAAATGTTTGTCCATCCACTAACGGACGTTGGAATAGAAAGATTTATGAAAGATTGGGAAAAATATTTGGGGAGGTAATTTAGGTGTACAGAACACATACTTGCGGTGAACTTAGGAAAAGCCATGCTGGCCAAATTGTAACACTTTCTGGATGGGTTGATAGAATCAGAGACCTCGGCGGGGTTAAGTTTATCATTTTGAGAGACAGATACGGGAAGACTCAATTAATTGTTAATCCGAGTTCTCCAGCATACGGCAAATCACTTGAAATTTCAAGAGAAGATGTAATTCAAGTTATCGGAAAAGTTGTCGAAAGACCTTCAGAAACTTTTACAAGTGATCCAACGGGTGAAATAGAAGTAATTGTTGAAAAGCTCGAAATACTTTCGAAATCTGCACTTCCACCATTCTATCCTGGTGATGAAGTTTCTGAAGAACTACGTTTGAAATACAGATATTTAGACCTTAGAAATCCAAAGATGGCAAATAATCTCATAATCCGTCACAAACTTGCTATAGCAACGAGAGAGTATTTAAACAAAAACGGATTTTTAGAGATAGAAACTCCTTACCTGACGAAAAGTACACCAGAAGGCGCAAGAGACTTTTTGGTTCCATCAAGGTTAAGGAAAGGAAACTTCTATGCTCTTCCACAATCACCACAGCTTTTCAAACAAATTCTTATGGTCTCTGGAATGGACAGGTATTTCCAGATAGTCAGATGCTTTAGAGATGAAGACTTGAGAGCTGACAGGCAACCTGAATTCACGCAGATAGACATTGAAATGTCGTTTGTCCATATGGAAGATGTTCTTAACCTTGCTGAAAATCTTATAAGATACATCTTCAAATCGATCGATATCGATCTTCCAGAAAAATTTGATAGATTAGGATATGAAGAAGCTATGGAAAAATATGGTTCAGATAAACCGGACAGAAGGTATGGAATGGAATTAGTTGATCTTACGGAGTACTTTAAAGATTCAGATTTTAAGATAGTCAAAGAAGTTATCCAAAACGGTGGCTCTGTGAAAGGTTTCAAAGCTAAATATTCAATCAGCAGAAAAATAGCTGACGAACTTTCCGAATTTGTTAAACAATATGGTCTAAGTGGAATACTGTGGTTCAAGTTGGAAAACGGTTCGATAGTTTCAACAACAGCTAAATACCTTGAAAAAGAGTACAAAAATATCGCAGATAGCTTTAGAATGGAAGAAGGAGAAGTCTTTTTATTGGCAGCTGACATAAACAGAGAAAAACTTAATACGGGACTTGGTGCTTTGAGACTTAAGGTTGGAAGAGAAACTATTAAAGTCAGTGGTTTTGATGCTCTATGGGTTGTCGATTTCCCATTCTTAGAATGGAGTGAAGAAGATCAAAGATTTGTTGCAAGACATCATCCGTTTACGATGCCACACGTGGAAGATTTGGAAAACGGTGCTGAGCTTTCCAAGATTAAAGCGTACGCTTACGATATGGTAATAAATGGTTTTGAAGTTGGTGGAGGAAGTATAAGAATTCACAACAGTGAACTTCAAAAGAAAGTTTTTGGTATAATAGGATTAACGGAAGAAGAAGCAAACGAAAAATTTGGTTTCTTCCTTGAAGCATTGAGATACGGTGTACCACCACACGGAGGTATAGCTTTTGGGCTTGACAGGTTAACAACAATAGCTATTGGGTCTGACAATATTAGAGAGGTTATTGCTTTCCCAAAAACGTCTAGCGGTACTTGTTTATTGACAAACGCTCCTTCCGTTGTGGGTGAATCACAACTCAAGGAACTTGGAATAAATATTTTGAAAGACTGATGGAGGTGTAGAGGGATGGCTATCAAATTTGATAAAAGAGTCGAGGGGGATAAGGTTATAATATCAATCAACGGTGAAATCGATGCATACCATTCAGCAGAAGTAAAAAAATACCTCAAAGATAGTTTGTTAGAAAACGCTAAGAAGATAGTAATTGATATGTCAAACGTTAATTATATTGATAGTGCTGGACTTGGAAGTTTGGTCGCGGTTTTCAAAGATGCAAGACTTGCTGAAAAAGAATTAATTCTCGCTTCTTTGAAACAGACAGTTATGAGAATATTCGAAATGACGCGACTTGATAGAGTATTCAAAATTGTACAAACTGTTGAGGAGGCATAAAAATTGCTTTGTAAAATAGCAATTGACGGACCTGCTGGCTCCGGAAAAACTACTATTGCCAAAATGCTTGCCAAAAAACTTAGAATCACCTATCTTGACACAGGTGCGATGTACAGAATTGTTGGGCTTTATTTGAACAGTATCGGTGCGGATCCAAATGCGAATTTAGAAGAAATATTACAAAACGTGACGCTTAAATATGAAAACGGTACCTTTGTCTTTAATGGTCAAGTTATCAGTGAAGATGATATTAGAATTAGAACCCCAGAAGCGGGGAAATCCGCATCTATTTATGCAGCAAATCCGCATGTAAGGAATTTTCTTACAAAAGTTCAAAAAGAAATAGCTAAAGACAGGAACATCGTTGCTGAAGGAAGAGATATCGGTACTGTTGTCATGCCGGATGCCCCTGTCAAGATTTTTCTAACAGCGTCGCACGAGGTTCGAGCGAAAAGAAGATACCAAGAACTCAAAGAAAAAGGTAAAGATGTTGATCTTGAGAAAATACTCAAAGAGATAAAGGAAAGAGATGAAAACGATTCGAGTCGCGAATTTGCACCTCTTAAAGTGCCTGAAGATGCAATAGTTATAGACACTTCAGATTTAACGATAGAAGAAGTGGTGGAAAAAATTGTTGAAATTGTTAAAAACAAATGCAAAATTAAAGTTTAAATCGTTTGAGGTGAAGTGGTGAGAAAGCTTTACGTTGGTCCTGTTGGTTTTTGCAGTGGGGTTCAGAGTGCTGTAGAAGGAATTTATAAACTATTGAAAGAAGGTAAAAAAGTTTACACCGATGGAGAAATTGTTCACAACGAAAAGGTAATGAAAAGGCTAATAGAAAGTGGTTTACACTTTGTAGAATTCACAGACTCAAAAGATTCTATTTTTGCAATTAGAGCTCATGGGTTAAGACCGGAAAGAAGAAAGGAATTAGAAGAAAAGTACGAAGTTGTTGATTTTACATGTCCAATAGTTGATAGTTTATTTAGACTGGCACATAAGAAGTCGCTAGAAGGTTGGTATATAGTCGTTTTTGGAAAGCCTGAGCATCCTGAGATGGTTGCAATTTCTGGGTATTTCTCCGATGGAAAAGTTACTCAAGAACCTGAAATATTAGAACATGATAAGATACTTATAATAAGCCAAACGACTAGTCAAAAAGACAGGTTTTACGATTTTATTGAAAAAATGAAAAAATTGAACAACGACAAAAATGTTCGGTATATTGATACTATTTGTCGTTATACCGTAGAGAGAGAAGAAGTTGTAAAAAAACTTTCTGAAATCTGTGACCTTGTTATTGTTGTTGGTGGAAAAAAGAGTGCTAACACAAAAAAACTTTACGATGTAGCCAAAGAGAAAACTAACGCTTTGCATGTTGAAGATTTGGAAGAGTTAAAGAAATACTATTTAGAAAACTTTGAAAGCTTAGGTCTAATAAGTGGGACTTCAACTTCTATTGAGGATGTTGAAGAAATTGTTGATTACTTAAAATCATTGGGCTTTAATCTTTCGGATTTTCCGAAATAACACATCGGCAGGAGGGGACTTTATGGATAACATGAACGAAAGTTTTGAACAACTTTTAGAAAGTTACGAACCAAGTGAAGTTGCAAGAAGGAAAGTAGTTGAGGGGGTTGTTACGGAGATTGCTCCAACTCATTTAACAGTTGACTTTGGATGGAAAGGTGCTGGTATTGTTCCAGTTGAAGAGTTAGTTTGTGAACCAACTGAATACAAGGTTGGTCAAAAAATAAAAGTGAGAATAGAGAAGATGAACGAAGAAGAAGGTTCTGCTCTTCTTTCTGAAAAAGCACCTATGATTCGAGAAATTCGTGAAAAAATAAAGAATGCTGCACAAACCGGTCAAACCGTTCGTGGAAAGATCCTTGAAGCTGTAAAAGGTGGTTACAGGGTGCTTGTTGAAGGGGTCGTTGAAGGATTTCTTCCAGGAAGCGAATCACTATTGGGAAAAGGTTCCGTAATTCCAAAGGAAAGATTAGAATTTGAAGTTATTTCGTACGAAGAACGTGGAAGAAAACAAAACATTGTTCTTTCAAGAAAAAGATTGGTCGAAAGACAGATTGAGAAATTCTTTAGAGATCATAAACCTGGTGATGTTGTTGAAGGAGTAGTGGAATCTATTGAAGATTTCGGAGCTTTTGTTTTGATTGGAACGACAATCAGGGCTTTATTGCCGAACAGAGAAGTTTCATATGATCCTAAAGTCACAGCAAAAGATGTTTTAAAAGTTGAAAAGACTATCAAAGCTGAAATAAAAGAGCTCAATCCGAAGGAAAGAAAACTTACTTTAAGTTTAAAAGCATTGATGAACGATCCTTGGGAAGATGCTGAGAAAAAATATCCTGTTGGTAGTGTTGTTCATGGTGTTGTGACATCTATCAAGCCTTTTGGATTCTTCGTAAAACTCGAACCTGGAGTTGAAGGTTTAGTTCCAGTCGCTGAAGTATTTTGGGGAAGACAAGGAAAGATAACGGATGTTATTTCTGTCGGTGAGTCAGTAAAAGTTGAGGTTTTAAGTGTTGATCCTGAAAAGAGAAAAATATTACTTAGTTATAAGAAAACACTTGGTAATCCATGGGAAAAGATAGAAGAGAAATATGAAGCAGGAAATGTTGTAAATGGCAAAATTTTGAAAGTTATTCCAAGTGGTGCCATAATTGAACTTGAAGAAGGAATCACGGGATTCTGCAACGTATCTGAGATCTCCTGGAACTTTGTAGACAATCCAGAAACAGTTTTAAAAGAAGGAGAAAAAGTTAAAGTTTATGTTCTCGATGTTGATAAAACAAACAGAAAAATCAGACTAAGCATTAGAAAAGCCATTCCAAATCCTTGGCTTGAATTCGCTGCAAAACACAAAGAAGGAGATACGGTGAGTGGTAAGATAATTAAGAAAGTTGAAAAAGGATTTATAGGTCTTGTGGAATATATAGAAGTCTACATTCCAAATTCACTCTCACTTAAAGATACCGAAGTTGGTTCAGAGTTTACAGGAAAGATAACAAAACTAGAAAAACATGGTGATATTTACAAAATAATAGTTAACTTGAAAGAGGAAGAAAAATAACAAGATGAACAATCTGAATGATCGGGAGGCAATATGGCTGTAGTCTTGGTAGTTGGAAAGAGTAACGTTGGAAAATCTACACTTTTTAACAAATTAATAGGAAAAAGAAAATCAATAGTTGCGGATGAAGAAAGAGTTACCCGGGACGTGGTCGTAGACCACGTCCATTTCAATGATAAATCTTTTGAATTAGTTGATACCTGTGGTATTTTTTCACCAAAGCATGGTGAATTGTCTGAAGAGGAAGAAACAATTTACAAAAAGAGTGTAGAAAACACTTTGAGAATGTTAAAAGAAGCTGATTTAGTTCTATTCGTAGTCGATGGTAGAAACGGAATTTCCAGTGAGGATATTGAACTTGGCGATATCTTGAGAGAATCTGGAGTGAATGTACTTTTGGTAGCAAATAAAGTTGAAAATGAAAAAGTTATCCAAAAAAATCTTGCCGATATATATTCACTTGGATTTGGTGAGCCTTTTATAGTATCAGCAGAACATAGTATAAACTTAGACGAGCTTATACAAGAAATAATCAAAAGATTGGAAGAAAAAGGTTTAGATCTTCAACCTAAAAAAGGTGAAAATCTTATTAGAGTAGCTTTAATTGGTAAACCTAATGCTGGGAAATCCTCTTTGTTCAATATGATAATTAATGAAGAACGTGCTCTTGTAACGCCAATACCTGGTACAACTCGGGATACCGTTGACAAGATAGTACGAATTGGAGATAAGGAATACTTGTTTGTTGATACTGCAGGACTTAGAAGAAAGTCAAGTGTTGAAGACTTTTTAGAAAAAGTAAGTGTCAGTAGGACTTTAGATGCTTTGGAAAGATCTGATGTTGCTGTTGCTGTAATAGATGCAACTGCTGGGATTACTAAACAGGATCAAAAAATAATCGGTCTTGCTGAAAATCGTGGGAAGGGAATTGTGATTGTTTTAAACAAAGTTGATTTGGTTGACAGGAAAAAGAAAGAACTTTTGATTGAACAAGTCCGAGAAGAACTTTATTTTGTCGATTTTGCACGTGTTATATTTACAAGTGCTAAAGAAAGAATAGGTTACAAAGAACTTATGAAAGCAATAAGAGAGTCTTATGAATCACTGAATAGAAGAGTTCCAACGAGTGCTGTCAACGCTTCACTTGAAAGGTTAATTGCAAAGCCACCACACGGTCTAAGAATTTATTACGGTATGCAAGTTGATATCAGGCCACCTGTCTTTTTGTTCTTTACAAATGGAGTAAAAGTACCTGAAAGCTTCCAACAAACCCTTAGAAGAATGATAAGACAGCACGTTGATCCTTTCGTCGGTGCACCAGTTTTCGTGAGATTTAAGGAGCGTAGCTAACAGTGAGTTCCAAAGATAACTTTGAAGAAGAACTCGAAGAAATGTTGATTGAAGAATCTAAAAGAGTATGTCCTGAGTGTTTAAAATGCGGGTGGTGTTGTAGTCACACGGTTTGTTATTACGGTGAATGGGATTACGAAAAGAACCGTTGCAAGTACCTAAACGATAACATGTTGTGCGACAAATACCAGGAAATTGTAGAGTACGAAAAATCTATTGGGATGGAAATCGGGCTTTTCGGTTCTGGGTGTTGTTATAATTACTCAAATCCGTGGAGAAGAGATAAAAAATGGAAGCAAAAAGGTTAGTTAAGAATATTACAAGGAGAATTTTCACTGTTTCTGAAATTGTTCTTTTGGTTCTGATTGTATTTTCATATCTGTACATAATACAAACAACAGCTTCAAAAACAGAGGCTGAAGTTAGTTTTATAAAATCTGTTTTGGAAAGTATCATGAGTGGGATTGAATATAACATAAGTATCCATGAAAGAGAGCTTGAAAGATTTGTTAATGAAATATCTTCGGTACTGATTTCATATGGTGAACAAGATTATCTTGAATCTTCTAATTTGATACTGAGTGCATATAGAAAAAAAGCTGTTGAAGGGAACCTTAGCGAAGTCTTTAACCGAAGCGAATATTTGGTAGTAGATTCTTCTGGAAAAGTTTTGGTTTCGAGTGGGTACATAGAAAAAGGAGTACAAATAGAAGATTTTGGAAAAGTTATATCACTATTGCAAAACAAAGATTTTGTTTCATATACAAGTCAAGATTTAAAAAGTGGAGCTTTCGTCCACTATATAATAAGACGTTTGAAAGACGATACTTATCTTGCAAGTCTTTTTTTCATATCACCAAATGTTTATGAGAGTTACAAAAAGATCTTAAGAAATTTTTCAGAACTTTATGGTTATTCTTTTGATATCTTTTTTGACAGTGGAATCTCCATGTTCTCGAGTACAATATCAAAGTACTATCAAAAAGTAAGCGAATTTAAGGAAGAAAAAATTTACAAGGGTTTGAGATACATTTATTTGAAAAAAACTATAAAGGTCTCAGATACCGCAAATAAAACTCTTATTCTTTTTGTTGAAAAAGAAGTTGGAACTTTTTACCTTATAATACTCTTAATTGCACTCGGAACAAGTTCTGTGTTCCATTTGACGATAATGTACGTTCGTGAAAATATCCTAAGACCCTTTATGCGAGATTTGACATTGTTGTCTCAAGCTGTTAGAGAACTTGGGAATTTTTCTATTTTACCAACCATAGAAAGATTTGAAGTCAAAGAATTCGAAGACTTTTACGAGACTTTATCTTCAATGCTCCAGGAGCTAACTGCGACACTGCAGGAGTTCGAAGCGACAAATACGGAACTTGAAGCAGCTTACGACAGTTTACAGTTAGCGAGCAGAAAAATCGAAAGACTTTTAACTACTTTTACTGAGAAGTTAGCTGTTGTTGCCGAAGGATACGATGAGATTACTGGAAAACATATTTTGCGTGTAAAAAGTTTAAGTAAATACTTTGCTGAAAAGTTAGGCTTGGAAAAATCAAAAATTGAAGAAATAGAACTATTTTCTCCTTTACATGATGTCGGAAAGATATTTATTCCACGCGAAATTTTGAATAAACCTGGTCCACTATCACCTGAAGAATGGGAAATTATGAAAGAGCATACTGTACTTGCACAAAAGATTTTAGATGTACCAAGCTTTGAAACGGCGCTTAACATAGCTCTTTATCACCACGAGAACTATGACGGCAGTGGTTATCCATTTGGACTTAAAGGTGATGAGATTCCATTAGAAGCCAAAATAGTTAAATTAGTTGATGTTTACGACGCTCTTAGGTCTGATAGACCTTACAAAAAAGGTTTGACACATCGAGAAGTTCTTGAGATAATTACTAAGGGAGACTTGCGAACTAAACCGGAACACTTCGATCCTATATTATTGAACATCTTTTTGGAAAATGAGAAAGAGATTGAGAAACTTTGGAAACAATTAATTTAATACCGAACCGCTCTAAGGCGGTGAAAACGTGCAGGGAGGTGCCTTAGGTTATGAAAGTAAGAGTTGATGAAGCAACATGCATCGGTTGTGGAGTTTGTGAAAACCTCTGCCCAGACGTTTTCAAATTGGGCGATGACATGAAAGCAAAAGTACTCCAACCAGAAACAGATCTTGGCTGTGCAAAAGATGCAGCTGACAGCTGTCCAACAGCAGCTATTATAGTTGAGGAGTAACTTTTTAAATTTGGGGACTGTAAGTCCCCAAATTTTATTGAATTTTATGTTCTGTTTGAAATATCACTATTTTTTAGCGGTTTTTTCGATGATACTTCGAATATTTAATGCTTTTGAACTGCATTTGTAGATGAATTATAATGTATAATTGTATATAATAAAACGCCACATTTTAGGTTAATTTTCTACGGATAATTTGAGTGAAGAAAAATTCAATATAAGGTTCCCAACCTTGAAAGGAGGCGGCAGTTATTAACAAAGCAACTTTTAGTATTAAGTTTGCTACTCTTGTTTTAGTTTTATTTCTTGTTTCTATTATATTTGGACTCGACTTGAACAAAGCGAAAGAGATTTATCAAAAGTATCTTACTGAAAGTGACAACAGGGTCAGTATGTCGGTAAAAAAAGTTGTCGAGAAAGAACTACCGTTGTACAGGTTTATTAAACTTTGGGCGGTTGGTTCCGAAGAAAAAAGCGAAAGTGCGATAAAGACAGGGGATTTTCTTAACGAATATTACAAAACAGTTGAAAAAGAAAATGACGATTCAGCTCTTGCGCTTGCGATGTATTTGACATATCTTGATTCTAAACTTAACTCGAAAAGATTTAATGTCAGTTTTATACAAGGTTCCGTCGTCTTTAATGAATTTTTCAACGATTATCAAGTTAGATTGCTCGATGCTTTTGGAAACTACGCTCAAGATTTGACAGCATATTACTTAGGTAAAGACGTCGAACTCCCAGAAAGGCCAAACCTTGGACTTGACAGAAAAAAAGAAATTTTTGAATATTCACTTGTTTACAATGGAGAAGAGTTTGCTTCAATAGAGATACTTCTTCAGGATGAAACTATTCAAAATATTTTGAAAGAAAATATTGAATCTGCTTTGAAGAATGAAGATGGTTTTGACACGGAGACTCTAATTTTTAGAACCCGTGGTATGATTGTAAGAAGGCTTTTTGGTGAAATTGCAAGGTTAAAATCAAAGTTTGCCGAAGATTTTGTTTCGATAACTCCCGTTAAAAAAGACTTTTGGTGGATAAGGATAGTGATTTACGTTCTATTATTCGGGTATTTCGTAATAAAAAGAATGAATTTAAAACTCCCAGTTCTAATCTTCTTAATCATCGAATCGGTTTATGCAGGGACGGTATTTAACTTCAATTCATTAGGACAAGGACTTCTCTACGGACTCATTCTACTCATATCTTTTGTTCTCTCAACGGGTATTTATATCTATAAAAAGAAATACCTGCTTGCTTTGATAAGCTTAATAACAATATTTACTTTGTTCTTGCCGGTTCTATGGACGGATTCTATAAAGATTGATGGCGATTTCAAGGTAAGCGTCTTTTACAACTCTTTAATAAACGACCTTTTCCAAGACAGATTTGGATTTTTCGAAAAAACAGTTAGGGAACTGAACACTTTGGTAAACGAGTCGATAAGAGATTTTGATAACATTGTATTTGACATCGAAGATGTTTCTGAAACTCTTTACGAGCCACATAATTTCAAAGGACGAATTGAATTTGTGAATAAGCTTCTCAAGGAAAACAAAGATCCTTATCTTGAAGAATATGTTTATAACGAAGCTAAAAGAGAAAAGAAGTTTGCCAAGTTAATTGCTAAGATTGAGAATTACGCAGCAAAAGTCTATAGAATTAAAGGACTCGAAGATGATGTTTTCAATGTAATAAGGAAGACTTTTGATGAAAGAATTGCGGAAAAACTTTTAGAAACCTTAGGTGTTGAAGAAACAGATCAAAGGTTTGGTATAATTGGTTCAAGGGTTAAAAATACGCTTGTTGCTACAATTCTCTTCTACTTGGGGATTCTTTTCTTAGCCTTGGGATTTGAAGAAGGTATAATTCCGCTTTTTGCAAGTTTTGGAACGAGTTTAATGACATTCTTTGGATTACAAGAAGTGTTTGTAGAGTTCGGAGTGCCAAATATTTTTGTTACAAGCACGTTTGTATTTCCTTGGATATTGATCTCATTGGTTATAGTTGGTTTTCTCTATTTGAAAAAAGACCTATCTTTTAGAAGGAGGGAGAAAGTATGAAGAAGCTACTCGTACTTGCTGTATTAGCGGTATTTTTGGTTTCAGTTTTCGGTTTCAAAGCTATTATGGTTACTGACACGGGTGGACTTGGAGATAAGTCTTTCAACGATGGTACATGGGCAGGTATAGAAAGAGCGGCAAACGAGTTCAAGGTTGAGAAAAAGGTTATCCAATCATACGAACAAGCTGACTATATTTCAAACCTTTCAAAAGCTGCTGATGAAGTTAGGAAAGAAAAAGATGGCGGAATCGTATTCGCGGTTGGTTTCATGATGACAGAAGCACTTGAAAAGGTCGCAAAACAGTACCCAGACGTTTACTTTGCTGGTATTGACATATTCATCGAAAACTGCCCACCAAACGTTTCTCTGTATTTATTCAAAGAGCAAGAATCAGCATTCTTAGTTGGTTACGTAGCGGCTGCAATGACAAGAACAGGTAAAGTTGGATTCATAGGTGGAATTCCTATTCCTCCAGTTGAAAGATTCAGATACGGATACGAAGCTGGTATAATTGCTTACAGACAACTCAAGGGTAAGAGTATACAAGTTATAAAAGGTTACACAAATGACTTCAGCGATCCAAAGAAAGGTAAAGACCTTGCAGTTTCACAATTCGGTCAAGGCGTTGACATCATATTCGCAGCAGCAGGTGCTTGTGGTAACGGAGTTATTGAAGCAGCAAGAGAAAGAACTGAAAAACTTGTTGGAAAGAAAGATTACAACTCGATCAAGAATTACGCTCTTTCTGGTAAAATAATGTACTACGCAATCGGTGTTGACGTTGACCAAGACTACATGGCTCCTGGTATCGTTCTTGCAAGTGCTATGAAAGGTGTCGATACAGCATCTTATTACGCTGTTAGAGATGCATTTAAAGGTACGTTCAAAGGTGGAGTTAAGACCCTTGGTTTAAAGGAATATGGTGTTAGAATGTCAGAACTTAAATACACAAAGGAAGTTATTGACAAACTTGCAATGGATGCTCTCAACGAACTTGAATACTTAAAAGGCTTAATCGTTCAAGAAAAAATTGTTGTTCCAGACACGGAAGAAGCTCTCAAGGCATTTACAGTTAAAGGTATCCCACTTCCTAAGAAATAATATTTTTTAAGCCTTCCGGATTTTCTCCGGAAGGCTTATTATTTGTAAATTACTTGTACGAGTAAGCTTTCCGGTTTACTTGTGCAAGTAAAAAACTTAACTAAGAGGAGGATTGAAACTGGTGGCGTACGCTGTAGAACTGATAAACATAACAAAAAGGTTTCCAGGAGTTTTAGCGAACGATAACGTTACTGTGAGAATTGAAGATGGAGAGATTCACGCTATCGTTGGTGAGAACGGTGCTGGAAAAAGTACTTTGATGAACCAACTGTATGGTCTTTACCATCCTGACAGTGGTGAGATAAGGATTTACGGTAAAAAAGTTGAGATCAAAGGTCCAAGAGATGCTATAAATGCTGGTATCGGGATGATTCACCAACACTTCATGTTAGTTGACACACTTACAGTTACAGAAAACGTTGTTTTAGGTAGCGAACCTGTTAAAGGTTTGAATTTTGATTTGAAAACAGCTCGTCAAGAAGTAAAGGAACTTTCAGAAAGGTATGGATTAAAAGTAGATATTGATGCCAAAATTGAAGATATACCCGTCGGCATGCAACAAAGAGTTGAAATAATTAAAACCCTCTACAGAGGTGCAAAAATAATAATCTTGGACGAACCTACTGCAGTTTTAACTCCGCAAGAAGTTGAAGAACTCTTTGAAATAATGAGAAATCTGAAAAAAGATGGAAAAACGTTAATATTCATCTCCCATAAGTTAAACGAAGTTATGGAAATAACGGATCGTATTACAGTTATGCGTGGTGGAAAAGTCACAGGTGAACTTATAACCAAACAAACAAATGAACGAGAAATAGCAAGGCATATGGTTGGTAGAGATGTCGTTTTGAGAATCGAAAAGAGTGCACACAAACCTAAAAATGTTGTTTTCGAAGTTAAAGATCTATGGGTGAAAGATAATAGGTATTTAGATGCGGTCAAAGGTGTTTCCTTTGAAGTGAGACGTGGAGAAGTTGTTGGAATAGCCGGAGTTGCTGGTAACGGACAAACCGAACTTGTGGAAGCTATAACTGGTTTAAGAAAAATCCAAAAAGGAAATATTGTTTTTGATGGCTTAGATGTCACTCACAAACATACAAGAGAACTAAGAAAACTTGGAATGGCACATATACCGGAAGATAGGCTCAAACATGGATTAATCAAACCTTTCCCGGCGTATTACAACGCTGTTTTAGGTATGCATAAAGACAAACCTTTTGCAAATAATATTTTCTTAGACCATAAGGGTATAAAAACTTTCACAAGAGAACTTATGGAAGAATTTGACGTAAGACCGAGAATAATTGAACACTTAGGAGGTAATTTCTCAGGTGGTAACCAACAAAAGTTGGTTGTTGGAAGAGAGATCAAAACTTCTCCGAAGTTCATAGTTATCGCTCAACCAACAAGAGGATTAGACGTTGGAGCTATCGAATTTATTCACAAGCAGATTCTGAAACTTAGAGAACAGGATGTCGGAGTACTTTTAATATCTATGGAACTTGAAGAAATATTATCTTTGAGTGATAGAATCTTAGTTATGTACGAAGGCGAAATAATGGGTGAAGTTAAGCCTGAAGAAACAACCGTTGAAGAAGTAGGACTTATGATGGCGGGTAAGCGATTGAATGAATTGAGAAAAGGCAGAGTGGAGGGATAATTGGTGAAAGAACAACTAAAAAAGATAATTAGAAGTGCTTCAATTCCAATTCTGTCCGTTTTAATTGCTCTTTTGATAGCTGCTATTATTATAATACTCATCGGTAAAAACCCAGTTGAAGCTTACAAAGCTCTTTTGAACGGTGCTTTCGGCTCAAAACAAGCTATTATTGATACGCTTATAAAGACAACACCCTTAGTTTTAACAGGTTTAGCTGTAGGTTTTGGATTTAGAGCTGGTGTTTTCAACATAGGTGCTGAAGGTCAAATGGTTATGGGAGCTTTGATCGGGGCAACATTTGCAAGTAAAATCGGTTTCTTACCACCTGTTGTTGCTTTACCGCTTGTTATGGTTATAGCTGTCTTAGTTGGTGCAGGTTGGGCAGCGATAGCAGGTTTTCTAAAAGCGAAAACTGGTGCTCACGAAGTTGTCACAACGATAATGTTAAACTGGACAACGACTTATTTTGCATCGTTTATGATAACTGGTCCACTTGCAACAGGTTCTGGAACTCCGAAAAGTGCTGAAATTGTTAACTCTGCGAAATTACCGATAATCATGGAAGTTGGTGCCTTACAGCTAAGTGCTGGAATATTTATATCAATCTTGGCAGCAATAGTAGTTTATGTACTTTTAAACAAAACAACCACAGGTTACGAAATAAAAGCAGTTGGTTTCAATCCTTACGCAGCTGAATACGGCGGTATAAACGTTGCAAAGAATGTCGTGCTTGCAATGGCAATAAGTGGAGCTCTAGCCGGTCTTGCTGGAGCAACTGAACTTATGGGAGTTCATCACAGATTTTTAGGCGAACTCTCAGGTGGAAAGGGATTTGATGGTATCAGTATTGCACTTATAGGACAGAATGATCCAATTGGTATTATCTTTGCAGCACTTCTAATAGGTGCTCTGAGAACTGGAAGTAACGAAATGCAATTTATGGGAGTTCCAAAGCATATGGTTACGATAATTCAGGCTATTGTTATCTTCTTGGTAGCAGCAGATAGAATAGTCAGAACAATTATGATCAAAAAGAAGGTGGAAAAATGAGAGTTCTCAGTGCGATCCTATTGGTTTTCTTAAATCCTCAATTCTATAAAACGACTTTGACCATGGCAACGCCCCTCATATTTGCATCTTTAGGTGGAGTTTTCAGTGAAACAACAGGTGTTGTCAATATCGGACTTGAAGGAATAATGTTGTTAGGTGCCTTTTCTTCAATAGTTTTCACTTACTACACAGGTAACGTATGGGTTGGCGTATTGATGGCTATTGTTGTTGGAATCTTAATTGCAGCTTTGCACGCTTGGGGCAGTATCAAATGGGCTGGTAACCAAGTAGTTCTTGGAACAGCTATAATACTTCTTGCACAAGGTTTAACAGGATTTCTTATGGAACCTATCTTTGGACAACCTGGACAAACCGATTTTATCGGAAAAGTTGACGAGATAAGGGTTCCAGTTTTAGCTGATATTCCGTTTATAGGAAAAATTCTTGGTGAAATAAGTCCTTTTGTATACATCGCTTTTGGATGTGTAGCTTTTGGTTGGTGGCTGATTTACAAAACCAAACTTGGTTTAAGAATGAGAGCTGTTGGTGAAAACCCAAAAGCAGCAGATACTTTAGGGGTCAACGTTTACGGCATAAGATATTTTGGGGTTATAATGAGTGGTGTTTTTGCTTCCTTAGCCGGAGCTTATTTGAGTGTTGGAGAAATTGGACAATTTAAAGAATTAATGTCTGGTGGACGTGGATTTATCGCTCTTGCAGCTATGATCGTTGGAAAGTGGAACCCAGTTGGTGCAATGCTTGCGAGTCTTTTCTTTGGTATGTTCTCAGCTTTCGCTAATGAACTACAGAGTTTGCCACAACTACCAGTTCCAGGATATGTTAAACCACTTTTCCAAATGATTCCGTTTATATTGACAATAGTCGTTGTCGCTGGTGTTGTTGGACGTTCAAAGGCACCCGCGGCTGATGGTGTACCTTACGAAAAGTAAAAGCTTTAATTCACTAATTCTAATAATGCATACGGGGTGTGGGATGTGAAAGTTTTGTTGGTTGGATTATTTGGAAGCGATAAAAGCACGATCGCTAAAATTCTTCGGGAAGATTTTGGAAGGAATGTGATAGAATTAAATAAAATAGTAGAAGTGGAAAAGAATAAGGGAGTTTACGAATTACTCTATCATAATGGTCCTGGAGAATTAGAAAAAGTTGAGTGTTCAATTATCAACAGATTTAGAAAGTTTGATGATTTCATTTTGGTTACCAATGGGTTTTGTAAAAAGATACCGGATGATTTTGTTGTTATATACGTAAAGACAACAAAAGAGGCTTTCAAGAACAGGGTTCGTAAGTACTTAAATCCAAAAGTTGTAGACGAGATTTACGAGAAGATTCACAAGTTCTTTTCCCACAACTCACAACTTGTGATTTCCGAAGAAAACAAGATAAAGTTCGAAATTGCTAATATTATTGATGCTTTTGTAAGGCACAAAAAATAAAAATCTGCAGGAATTTCTTTGAAAATTTCCGAAAGTACTTGATTTTACTATAGTATTTATGCTATAATCAAAAGTGGCTCTTGAACTCTATCTTATAAAAAGGAGGGGGACGCATGAACAAAAAAGATTTAGTCAACGTTGTTGCTGAAAAGACACAACTTAAGAAGAAAGACGTTAAGTGCGTTATCGACACAGTATTTGAAGCTATTGCTGAAGCTCTCGCAAAAGGTGAAAAAGTTCAACTCGTTGATTTCGGTTCATTTGAAGTTAAGAAGATGGAAGGCAGAACAGGTGTAAATCCAAAAACAAGAGAAAAGATTAAGATTCCTTCAAGAAATGTTCCAAAGTTCAAACCTGGAAAAGTTCTCAAAGAAAAAGTCAACAAGTAATATTTCAAAAAAGGCGAGGAAAAATCCTCGCCTTTTTAATTATCAATTATTGTTTTTGATGGACGAACTCGTAATAAATAACTTTGTCTTCGCTTCTTATTGGTATCTGCTTCTTCAACTCATCTACCTCTGTTTCATTTAGCTGTTTCTTAATTATTATTCTCACCACGTATGAATTTTCTTCTTCCTCTAAATCAATCTCAAAATCATTTGAAAGGTCGTCAAGCAAATAACCATATCTGAAAAGCCTTGAAACTGTTAGTAAATTCGGACTATAACCGTCATTCAAGAATCTTTTTGAGGTTTTTTCTATACGTTGGATATTTCTTATAACTTCAGATACAATTTCTGAAGATGTATTCTTTTCAGTATCGGTGTAAGATGTTTGTATTTTTGGTACTATTTTTTGAATATGTGCATCAGTGCTTTGGTAACTCTCTTCAGCAGTGTTAGAATTTTGTTTGATAACTGAATCTGAGAATTCTAAGTTTACATCGTTATTTGATGTTGTTTCATCAGCAGTCTGTACTTCTTCAGTTAAAAAAGTACTGTTTTCTTGAGGAATCTCCCAATCAATTGTTACAGTTCTGGTAGAGTTGAAAGAAATAATTAAGAATCCTAGTGTTAAAACTCCAATAAGTAAAAGTATTTTCAAAGTATTACCTCCTTTTTGGAGAAAGTTCTTTCGATACGATAAGAATAGCTGCAAGTACCGTGAATAACGTAATTATAATTGTTGAAAAGAAATAGTCGATGTCAAGTGTTCTATTTATCTGGTAAAGCCTTAAATTTAAAATTGACATACTTATCGGCATGAATCTCACAATCTTTGTCAGAAATACAGGCAATGTAGAATTTGGTGTTAGTGCCCCGCTTCCTAAAAAGAAAAACAAACCAACTCCAATACCGTAAGCGATTGATTGAATAGAAGATTTCGAAAAAGATGATATTATTAATCCGATTGCAGAGTGAATAAGACTTACAAAGAAAATCATTGACAAAGTTAAGTAAAATGGAACAGAATTAGTTATTAAAGTTATCAAAATCAAAGCAATTATGCCGGACGTACTCGCAATTATATTTATAGTTAGAAACTTGATACTAAAATATGTAATTTCATCGTATTTTGATATAGCAAATATCTTAGTAAACCCAACGGAACGATCATGGGATACAACGTAAGTCCCCAAAAAAAGTGCTATAAACATCGTTGTTAAAAGTACAACTGGAAGTCCAAAAACACTTGCAAAATCGAGATTATTGGAAGTTACCAACGTTGGTGCTGGCACAGAGCTGGATGTGTACATTAAACCCAAAACTTTTGGATTAAAAAACGGTCCACCGCTTAGATCTTCAAATAATTTTTGCAAAACTATGTACGCCGCAGCAGAAAATTGTAAATCTACAGGGCTTGGAACAAATTTTATTTCTGTTGGCTTAGCTGAAAATAGATTTGAAGTGAAGTTTTTTGGAATTATTACAACTGCATGAAACTCTCCAGAATTTAACCTTTCCTTGTAATTTTCGTCTGTGTAAGCTATTGTTCCACCTTGGAAAAGCGACATTACAACTCCTACGGTTAGTTTTGATAGCGGAGATCTATCCTCACTGAAAACTCCTATTTTAAGCTCAGTTCCAGCAAGCGAAGAGAAAAAGTAATTACCAATGATAGCAAGGACTATTGGAAGTAATAAAAGAACGACTAAGTTTATCGGTTTTTGAACTATTCTAAGGATCTCGTATATTAGCACCAAACATCACCTATCCTAAAACTTCATTCCAAGCATCAATGAGTTAGTCAAAATTATATTGTAATACTCTAACTCAATATTACCTTTGTAAGGTGAGTAATCATCTTTAAAAGGTAATAATAAAAGCGTATTTCGTATGCCAATGCTGTAGCTAAATTGGGCATTTCTGTTAAATAATGTAATCGGGAAATTTAGGCTGAGTCCGGCAGAGCCTGTCAAACTTAGAAGATTAAGATTTTGGTAATGGAAATATCCATCTTCTCCAAAATCTGCGTTGGGATTGTGAGTTCCAATCTGCGAGAATTTTTCCAAGAGTATTCCTGTGGAGAAGTTCACGCCAAATTTCAAGTTTTCAATCTTAAATACATTGGTCCTCCCTATGAATTCAAAAAAGTAATTGCTATATCGGTAATTAGTCGGGAATATGTCAAAAATTTTATTTGTGGAGAAAGAAAAACCGTAAACTAAATTGCTGTTGATTGCGTTTTGAGAATCGCTTTCAAAATTTATCTTTACTGGAAAAAGAAGATACCAGGAAATATCTTTGCCTGAGAAAATTTTAACTGGATTTTGCGAAGGTGGTACGTAATCGAGACCTACCCATAGGTTTGTTGGAAATAACAACGTTGAAAAGATTAATGAGATCCAAAGGATATACTTTTTCATCCAAGTCCCCCCTGACTAATATAGTTTAAAAATTTTGAGAGGTCTTTTCCAATAGTCTAAGGTCATATGGATCATTACTCCCGAAAAAGCCGAGAATCCAAGAAATATTGAATTAATCTCTTTTCCGTATGTAAAGAGGTAGATTAATAAACCATATATCCCAGCGAAAGTTATAGAATGTGCAAACCCACGATGACTGAAAATAGGTAAAGACAAAAAAGTGTTAATGATTGAAGCTGAGATGATCATAGATATTGAAACCGCTAAAATCGTAATTATGTCTATCCCAATGTTAAATTTTGCAAGTTGTTCAATAAAGAATGGTGTGAAGACGTAAATTCCGAAAGCTATCGAAAGACCTTTTACAAATAATCTCAACGGAGCATTATTACTATCAAGATCAGGTAAATCGCTTCCAACTAAATAGAGAATATATCCAATTGCAAAATCAAGTATGCTAAGTTGTGGACTACCAAAAAAGTATTGGTAAATAAATAGATACAAAAAAAGAAATGCAGGATATGTTATTACTCCAAATTTGAGGTGTGTATTTAAATTTGCCACTTTCTTTTTCACCTCTCAGATTGTTTAGAGCCGTTGTAAGCTTCCCTTGCGATTAAATCAACTAACTCTTCGAATTCAATGCCGTACGCTTTTGCTGAAATCGGTAAATCACTCAGTTCGGTCATTCCAGGTAACGTATTTACTTCTAAGAAATAAAACTTTCCGTTAGATATTATTCCGTCAATTCTTGAAAAATGTCTACAACCTAGTATTTTATATATCTTCAAAGCAATTTCTTGCACTTTCTCAGTCAGTTTTTCAGATATTTCAGCTGGAATAATAAATTCTGTCATTCCGGCGGTGTATTTAGCTTCGTAATCGTAGAACAGTTTCTTAGGTCTAAGTTCCAAAATTGGTAAAACAACAGGTTTAGAGTTTTTGTCTATAATAGAGACCGTTATTTCTTTTCCCCTTACATATTCTTGAACTAATAAACTTTTGTATTTTGGAAGCTCCTCTTCGATAGCTTGATTGTATTCTTCTTCCGTAAAACATATGTGCGTACCTATACTCGAGCCTTCTTTCCTTGGTTTAACAACGCACGGAAGAATAAAAGGCTTTTCGTATTCGGTTAAGAGCTTTGTCTTTGGAATATCGACAATTCCTTCTAAATATTTATAAGTTATGTACTTATCGAAAGTGATAACGCATGTATCTACACCAGACCCCGTAAATGGGACTTTTAAAGATTCCAAAATAGCTTGAACTCTGCCATCTTCTCCGAAAGTTCCATGCAAAATGTTGAAAAGAACATCGAAATTTTTCAAGTATGCTACATTTTCAACAAAATCTTCCCTTACGTCTATTTCTTCCACTTCATGTGCTTTATTTCTTAATGCTTGAGCGATTCTTTTGCCACTTCTAAGCGATATTTCTCTTTCTCTTGAAATCCCACCTAATAGAACAGCTATCTTCATATACTTCCCCCGTTCTCATAATATTAAGATTTTCTGACAACCAATTCTGGTTTCAATATTATCCTTCTCGGACTTCCATTGTATTTATTTTCCATTCTTTCAATGAGCATCTTAGCGGCAGTAGTTCCCATTTCCCATATAGGTTGTCTAACCGTGGTTATGTCCAAAAGTTTTGCTATTGGGAGGTCATCAAAACCGCAAATGCGTATATCTTCTCCAATGTTTAATTTCATAGTTCTTGCCACTTCTATAACAGGAACCGCCAAGTAATCAGTCGTTGTAAATATGGCACATCTTTTGTATTTTGAAAAGATTCTTCTTGCAACTTCAAAAGAACTTTCCCAATCTAGTGGAACGTAGTAGATTTTATCTATGTGTCTTCCTTTTTTTTCCAAAGATTCCTGGAAACCTTCAAGTCTTTCATCGAAAACCGTGCTTTCAAGTTCTGAACTCTTTCGATGAGTTATTACGAGTATTTCCATATCGAAATTTGAAAAGAGGTCTCCTGCAAGGACTCCTCCATAGTAATTGTCGACAATAACAGAATCATACTTTGATGATTCGTATTCAACACATACAACGGGGATGTTAGTCTTGACAATATTCTTCAAAACACTGTCAGCATCGATAGCATTAATTAAAAGTCCACTGATATGTGATAAGATGTTTTCGGAATTCTTTTTTAGTATATCGTATCTTCGCTGGTTGTAAATCGGGTACACGAATGAAGAGTAACCATAGCTTATCAGAATATCATCAATCGAATTAAGGAGTATGTAATGGAAATCACCTTTCATTTCTGGGAACAAAATTGCTACCGTTTTATTAAATGAAAAAGTAGATTTGTTAAAAGCACTTACAGAGTATCCTAACTCTTTGATAGCGTTCAAAATTTTATTTCTTGTCTCAGTACTCACATTAGGATTATTGTTTAAGACTCTCGATACAGTTCCAATTCCAACGTTGGCATACTGTGCAATATCTTTAACGGTAATCTTTTTCAATTTTCTTTTTTTAGCCATTCTTTCACACCTCTTCTTAAAAGATCTAAAGCCATTAAGGTTGCACGTGTTCGAATCATCTTTCGATCCCCTCTGAATATGAATTTCTGGGCAACGGTCTTTTCGGGCGAAGAAACAGCTATCCACACAGTTCCGACTGGTTTATCGACAGTTCCACCCTCTGGTCCGGCAATACCTGAGATAGCAATACCGAAATCACTTCCCAAAACTTTTCTAACGTTCTCAGCCATTAAAGTTACACATTCTTCAGAAACAGCACCAAATTTTTGAATTATATCATTCTCTACTCTCAAAACTTCAATCTTAACTTTGTTATCGTAGGCTACTATAGCGCCTTTGAAAACTTTTGAAACTCCTGGAATATCTACAAAATTACTCGATAACATTCCACCGGTGCAAGACTCGGCGAATGATACTGTAAGATTGTTTTGAACAAGCAATTTGTAGACAACCTCTTCTAATGTTTCGTTATCAAGTGCATAAACATTTTCACCCAACACTTCAACAAGCTTTTCGACAATTTTATCGACTTTTGATTTGTTTTCAACGGAAGAAGTAAACCTTATCTCGACACCTTTTTCGTATGAAGCCATAGTTGCTATGTTTACATCTTCACAAGAATAAATAATATCCTTGTAATCTGAAACCAAAACTGCTTCTGGAATTCCTATCGTTTTTACCCGTCTTGTGTAAAGGAAAAAGTCAGTTCTTAGTCTTTCTCTAACAGATTCAAACATGGGGATTAACTCTGCAGGTGGACCAGGTAAGAGTAAAACAATTTTTCCATCTTTTTCAACAAGTTGACCTGGAGCAGAGCCGACTTTGTTATCAATTATTTGAGCGTTCTCCATAACCATAGCTTGTTTATATACTATTTCTGGTACTTTTTCTGAATAATACGCTCTCACTTTTTCATGAATTTTTTCTTTTAGTGACTCGTCCATTTCTAACGGGCTATTTATTGCATAAGAAACAGTTTCTCTTGTCAAATCGTCTTCCGTTGGTCCAAGTCCCCCCGAAGTTACAATCAAATCAGCATCTCTAAGTGCGCTTGATATTCTGTCAACCATAATTTCAAAATTATCAGGCAATGTTTCCGTTCTGATAACATAATAGCCTATATCTTTAAGTTGAGAAGAAAGAAACTTTGAGTTCGTATCAACTATGTATCCTTCTACAAGTTCGTTACCTATAGCCAAAATGATAGCTTTTTTTAATCGAAACATCCATTTAACCTCCAAATTGTGTTTAGTTTCCTAAGAATGTCAAGAATCTTTGGAATTTTTCCATAAAGATTATACCACAATATTTTGCCAAGTTGATTTTAGAATGGTAAAATTATAATAAACAAATTGAGTAGGTGGTATATCATGAAAAAAACTCTTTTGATAACTTTGATCCTTCTAAACACTGTGATTTTCACTTTTATAGTAATCCTGCCAGAGAAGAAGACTGCAAAAACCGGACCTGAGTATTACTTCTATTTTATTGGTCAAAACAGTATCGATCCCTTTTGGAATGAAGCTTTGAAAGGAGTTCAAGACGCTGCAAAGGAATACGGGGTGGTTGTAAGTTATTTAGCACCAAGGTTTAACGACTATTCACAACAGCTCAAATATTTAGATATGGCTATCGTTTCGAAAGTTGATGGCATAATTACTCACGCTTACGATACAGAAGATTTTCGCAAATTAATAGATAATGCACATTCAAAGAATATTCCTGTTATTACTTTTGAGAATGATTGTTTCAACAGTAAAAGATACAGTTTTATAGGTGTCAACAGTTTTGAAATAGGAAGACTTGCGGGTGAACTTGTTGTAAATGCATGCGAAGGAAACGGAGAGGTTGTAATGGTAATAAACGGAGATTCTTACCAGCCATCGGTTGAAAACAATCTGAAAATATCAGGAATCTTCTCTTATATTAAAGATTTTCCTGGTGTTGAAATAACAGCTATTATGACTTCAAAAATGGGGATACTGAGTGCTGAAGAAATAGCTAAACAAGTTATATCAAAACTCCCCAAAACAAAAGTTATATTGACATTCGGAACATCGGATACTATAGGTGTTTCACAGGTCATAGTTAACAGAAACAAAGTCGGACAGATAAGCGTTGTTGGCTTTGGATTAACTGATGAAATAAAACGTTTCATTAAAATGAATGTTGTGTATGGAACAGTAGTTAGTGATCCGTACCGAATGGGTTACGAGGCTGTTAAGGCACTGGTGAACATAAAAAGAGGAAACAATGTGAGTGAAATCATTCAAGTTCAATCTAAAACTATTGGTTATGAGGACATTTCAGATTAAATCGTTGTGAGGCGGAAAGATGGTGAAAAAAAGTTTTTTCGAACCAACTATTAAGTTTAGGATTCTTTCAGTTGTTTTCACGTTGATAACTATATTTGTAGGAATAAACCTATTCATGTTCTACATTTCAAATGTTACAATGCAGAACACTCGCAGTGTGCTCAGTGAATATGTTTTCTTGAGCAATGCGAGGGAGAATATAACTTTTATGGTCAGAGAACTTGAGAAATATTTAGAAACTGGAAGTTCAGAAAACCTTTTGAATTATTATAACTACTATAACCAGTTGCAACTGAGTTTATCAAACATTTCAAATGAATTGTCAGATGATATCGTAAGATTAAAACTTAGGGATTTTTCAAATATACTTCAAGAACTTATCCAGGAATCAGAATCTGCAATTTTGTCAAAAAGAGGCGGAATATCTGAGAAATATCTTGAACATTACAACAGAGTTTTAGAATTGGTTGGGTATCTGAATTCACTTCATAACAGTATCCTGAATGCGAAACTTGAAAGAGAAAAAAACAATCTTGTTCGTATTGAGAAAGGTGCAAGGATAACAATGCTTTTGACTGCGATTGTCGTATTTGCAGGTTTGACTTTTGCAGGGTATACTGGCATAGTCTTTTCGAACAATTTGACACAACCGTTGACAAGACTTGCAAAATCTGCAGAGTTAGTCTCGAAAGGGAATATAGATATTGAAATTGAAGAAATCAAAACAGGTGATGAGATAGAAGTTCTGAATAACGCATTTTCAAAAATGGTGCGAAGTATAAAAGAATACGTTGAAGAACTTGAGAATAAGGCCGAATATGAAAGGAAACTCAAAGAACAAGAAGTTCAGAACTTGCGAATGAAGAATTTACTAAAGGAATCAGAACTAAGGTTTCTTCAATCTCAAATAAATCCACATTTCTTTTTTAACACTCTTAATATTGCTATACAGTTAGCATTCCTCGAGAATGCAGATAGGACTGCTGAATTCTTAGGAAAAGTATCTGAATTATTCAGGTACGCACTCAAAAGCGTCGAAGACAAAGTAACTTTGAAAGAGGAAATAGAACACACTTTAAATTATATGGAGGTACTAAAAATAAGATTTGGAAACAGAATAAGCTTTGAAAGTGAAATCAGCCAAGAGATTCCGTTAGAAAAAGTCTATGTTCCACGATTGATATTACAACCAATAGTTGAAAATGCTTACGTTCATGGACTTAAGGATGTCGAAAAAGATGGAAAAATATCACTAAAAGTCAAGCCAGAAGGCGACAGAATTTTAATTGAAATATCTGATAACGGAATTGGAATGGACAAAGAGAAGATAAAAGACATATTAAACGGTTCTGGGAATACACATAAAGGGATAGGTATAAATAACGTTTTGGAAAGACTTCAAGGATTTTTCAAAGTAGATGATAGAAAGGAACTTATTGAAATATCTGTTGATCACGGAACTAAGATTAGACTTTTTATGCCTTTCAAGGAGGTTACTATCGATGTTGAAATTTCTGATAGTTGATGATGAGTACATATTCTTGGAATCGATGAAAATGATTATTTCGAGAAATTTTGATGATATAGAAGTACATACCGCCACTTCTGGTAGAGAAGCTATAGAGAAATCTATTTTGATTAAGCCTGATGCTGTGTTCATGGACATTCAGATGCCAGGAATAAACGGCATAGAAGCGATAAGGGAGATAAAAAAGATTAATGATTCAACAGTCTTTGTGGTAATAACCGCTCATGAGTTTTTTGAATACGCTAAAGAGGCTATAAATTTAAAAGTATTTGATTATATCTTAAAACCTGTTAGCAAGAACGCTATCATCGAGGTTGTACGAAAAGTTATAGATTTTCTTTACAGTCAGAAAAAGAATCTACTTGATATGATAGATTTCAAGGAAAAACTTTCGACGGTTTCATTAGTTTTAGAAGAGCAATTCATTTCATACAAGGTCTTTGGAATTGGAACACCGGTAGAACCAGGATTTTACGAAGAACTTTTTAAAATGAAAATTAGATATGGTTACGTTGTTTGTATTCTCTTTGAGAATAAAGGGCAGCAAAATTTCAAAGAACTAACAGACGATGCTTACGAATTTGTTCGATATAAACTTAAGAAATCTACAAATTGTTTAATCGGACATCCTTTGAATGATAGGCTGGTTATATACATCCCCACAGAAAAACTGGATGAATATCAAGATCTTGAATTGTTTAAGAAAAAATCTCAAGAAGTTTTCCGTTCGTTGTTTGAAAGTTTGAATTCGTACACTCCCCTGAGATTCAAAATAGGTATAGGGAGAATTCATTCGGTACAAGATTTCACCATCTCATACGAGGAAGCTTATTTAGCAGCTTCAGATAGTACTATAGATGATGTGAAATTTTATAAAGAAAAGAACGAAAGACAGAGTTCTGCTTCCAATTATATACCTGACAACCTTTTGAAAATATTCCAGACAGTTTTAATTTCTGAGGATTTCCAGAAAGCAAGTGAAATATTTGAACAGATTTATATAACAGTGATGGAGAAAACCGGTTGGGAAATAGACGTTCTAAAAACGGTTGTAATAGAGCTCGCTTTTGTAATCGAAATTGTCATGAGACAAAAATTTAATTCAGTAGAACTTTCCGCTCTTAGACAAAATTTCATACACAACGTTGTTAAATTAACTGATTTTAAAGAACTTAAAAGCAGTTTCATTGATTTCTTATTTAGAGTTAGAGTAAACTTAGTTGAGCAATACGACAAAAACCTTGGAGAAGTTGTTGCTAACGTTCTAAAGTATATAAACAACAATTTTGCTAAAGAAGACATAACTCTTCAGGATATAGCAAAAAATATGAACATAAGTTACCATTACTTGAGTAAAATATTCAAAGAAGAGATAGGAAAATCTTTCGTCGAATATTTAACTGAACTTAGAATAGGAAAGGCTATGCAGCTTCTTAACGATCCAACGTTATCAATTAAAGAAATTGCACAATCTGTTGGATACAGTGATCCAAATTATTTTTCAAAGGCTTTCAGAAAGGTCGCGGGTTTGAGTCCAACAGAATATCGAATGGGAAAAGGAATTATGCGTAATATTTTATCAAGCGATGACTTCTATGATTAAGAGGTGAGTGCTGTGAATCAAAAAACTAATCTTGCGATCGGAATTCTGATAATTTTGGCTTTAGTGCAAATTACAATGTTGTACGTGAGAAGTAACTTTGAAATAATTAGAGAAAAGGAAGAAAATTCGGACAGGCGAACGGGAAAAATAAAGATAGGTCTCGTTTTAGGGACTTTAAAAGAAGAAAGGTGGATAAAGGATAGGGACATAATAATTTCAAAAGGTTTAGAAAACGGTGCTGAAGTTATAGTACAAAACGCCAATAACGACGACGAAGAACAGATCAGCCAAGTTAAATATCTGATTGGAAGGGGAATAGACGTTTTAATAATCGTTCCTAACGATTATCAAAGAGCTGGAGAAGCTGTTCAACTGTGCAAAGAAAGGGGAATCCCTGTTATTTCATACGATAGGCTTATCATGAACAGCGATATTGATCTTTACATAAGTTTTGACAACGAAAAAGTTGGGGAACTTATGGCTAAAGCTGTTTTAAATTCGATTAAAACAGGAAACGTTCTAATAATAAACGGTGCTAAAAATGACTATAATACTACTCTTGTTAAAAATGGATACATGAGAGTTCTTGAACCAGCCATAAAATCTGGAAAAATAAATATTATCGATATTCTTTGGTCGGAAAATTGGCTAAAGGAAAATGCTTATAAATATACTCAAAACGCTATTCTTAGTGGTCAAAAAATTGATGCGATAATTTGTGGTAACGATAGTTTGGCAGAGGGAAGTATTGAAGCTCTATCAGAACATAAAATTGTTGGAAAAGTTATTGTCACAGGTCAAGATGCTGATTTGAGCGCATGTCAAAGAATTGTTGAAGGTTCACAACTTATGACAGTTTATAAACCCATCGAAAAGCTAGCAAGCAAAGCGGTTGAATACGCTATAAAGTTAGCAAAAGGTGAAAAAATACAGACGGAAAAAACAATATGGAATGGTAAAATAAACGTTCCATATTATTCTATTGAACCAATATACGTTGATAAGAACAACATAGAAGAAACGATAATAAAAGACGGATTCCATCTGAGGGAGGAGGTTTATTACAGTCAAAAATAGAAAAATAAGAGTTGTTAATAGGGCATATAGGACGAATGCGACGAATAGGGCTTATTTTCGAATATTTTCTAATAATTGCATATAATCTGTACTTTTTTGCTCCAAAAGTTTACCTTTTGTTATACAACCTACCGTGATTTAGCCTAAAAATTCCACAAACTTCCCAAAGATTTACCCCACCTTTGAAAAATTTCTCCTGTAAAATCTGAGTTAGGGTAGCGGAAAGCTACAACTCATATCTTAAAAGGAGGGGTAAGATTTATGAAAAAGTTTATTGCTATTCTCACACTCGGTTTGATTTTGGTTTCAAGTTTTGTTGCTCTCGCAACGGATATCGGTATAGTACTTCCAACAAGAGATGAACCAAGATGGTTACAAGACGAAGCGAGGTTCAGAGATCTTCTGAAAGCTACAAAGTACTCAGTTGAGGTTCTCTTCAGCCAAGGTTCACCAGCTAAAGAAAAAGAAAACGTTGAAGCATTGATTTCAAAGGGTATAAAAGTTTTGATTATATGCCCACACGACGGAAAAGCAGCAGCTGCAGCAGCTGAAGCGGCGAAAAAAGCAGGTGTATTTGTTGTTTCTTACGACAGACTGATTATGGATACAACGGCTGTTGATTACTACGTAACATTTGATAGTGTTGCAGTTGGTAGAGCTCAAGGGCAGTTCTTGGTTGATAAAGCTGGTAAGACAAAGAACAATCCACTTTACCTCTACGCAGGTGCACTTTCTGACAACAACTCATTCTTGTTCTTCAAAGGTGCTTGGGAAGTTCTTCAACCAAAGATAGCTGACGGTACTTTCAGAATTGTCAATTCTTCTGAAGCGGAAAAACTTAAAAACAAGAAAGATCTTACTAGAGACGAGATGGCAAAGATTATAGGTCAGGTAACAACAGAATGGGATTTCAACGTTGCAAAGAAAAAGGCTGAAGACCATCTCACGAAAGCTAAGAAAGAAGATAAGGGTACAGTATTTATACTCGCTCCAAATGATGGTACTGCAAGAGCTATAGCTGATGTTTTTAGAACAGACAAGGATGTTAAAGCTTACTACGTAACAGGACAAGATGCTGAAATCGCTTCTGTTCAGTACATAATCGATGGGAAGCAATCAATGACAGTATTAAAAGACGTTAGAATTCTTGCAAAAGATGCTATACAAGTTGCAACTGCTCTACTTGAAGGAAAAACGCCTAAGACAAATGGTGTTTATGACAACGGAAAGAAGAAAGTTCCAGCAATTCAATCGGAAATCCAAGTTGTTACAAAAGAAAACGTGAAGAAAGCAATTATTGATTCTGGTTATTGGCCTGCAGATAAGTTCAAAGGTTTGTAAGAAATTCTAAATTCAAAGTAGTGATGGCTTTTGCCATCACTACTTTATAAACACAAAGAACGGGGGTCGAGCGATGAGTGGATACATACTCGAGATGAAAAACATTACAAAGGAATTTCCAGGAGTAAGAGCTTTGGATAAAGTAGGTATATCTGTTAAGAAAGGTGAAATTCATTGTTTAGTCGGGGAAAACGGTTCTGGTAAATCGACATTAATAAAAATCCTTAGTGGTGTTTACCCTCATAACGAATTTGAGGGAGATATTTATTTTGAGGGTGAACTTAGAAATTTCAGAAACATACATGAAAGCCAAGAGGCTGGTATTTCGACAATATTTCAGGAGTTAGCATTAGTTCCAGAATTAACTATATACGAAAATATCTTTTTGGGTCACGAGATAAGAAAAGGAAGATTTATTGATTGGGACGAAACAATCGTTCAAGCTAAGAAATATTTAAATCTGGTTGGGTTAGATATTGATCCAACACTTAAAGTCAAAGATTTAGGAATTGGTATGCAACAGATGGTTGAAATTGCGAAAGCATTGAGTAAAAATGTCAAGCTCTTAATTCTTGACGAACCTACCTCAGCACTTAACGAAAATGATAGTGAAAACCTGTTGAAAATAATGAAAGATTTGAGAAATAAAGGTATAACGTGTATATTTGTCTCCCACAAATTAAAGGAAGTAATTGAAGTTGCTGATAGTATTACAGTACTAAGAGATGGTAAGAAGGTTGGTTACCTTGAGAAAGGTAAAGATGAGATAAACGAAGCTGTATTGGTGAAATATATGGTTGGAAGGGAAATAAAAGACGTATATCCGAAGAGAGAAAAGAAAAATTTTGGTGAGAAACTATTTGAGATAAAAGGCTGGTCAGCGTACGATCCACTTCTTGATAGAAATGTTGTGAAAGAAGCGAATCTTTACGTCAGAAAAGGCGAAATAGTTGGTATCGCAGGACTTATAGGAGCAGGGAGGACGGAACTTGCGCTAAGTATATTCGGAAACGTAAAAGATTACAAAATTAAAGGAACGATGTGGTTTGAAGGAAAAGAAGTTAGGTTTAAAACACCGTATGATGCAATAAGAGCAGGTATTGCTTACGTATCTGAAGATAGGAAAGGTAATGGGCTGATTTTGGACTTTGATGTCAAGACGAATATAACTCTTGCAAACCTAAGAAAGATAGCTAATCGTGGATTTGTCAATGAAAACGAAGAAGTAAAGGTTTCAGAAGGGTTTAGACAAGCTTTTAGAATCAAAACTCCAACACTCGAACAAAAGGTTTTGAGACTAAGCGGTGGTAATCAACAGAAGGTTTCACTTGCAAAGTGGCTCTTTGCTGAGCCAAAATTGTTGATACTCGATGAACCTACAAGGGGTATTGATGTGGGGGCTAAATACGAAGTTTACACTATAATGAATCAATTAGTTGAAAGAGGTATGGCAATTGTTATGATCTCATCAGAACTTCCAGAGGTTCTTGGTATGAGTGATAGAATTTATGTTATGTCCGGCGGAAGGATAGTCGGTGAACTTAATAACGAAGAGGCAACTCAAGAAAAAATAATGCATATGGCAGTTTACTACTAAAAATTGGGAGGATGAATGGTATGGGTTTCTTTAATGAGTTCAAAACTTTGATGAAAAAGAATATTCGTGATTATGGAATGTACATAGCACTTTTCATAATTATGGCGATATTTACAATAGCAACACAGGGACTATTTTTGTCACCAAGAAACATCAGTAACCTAATAAATCAGACTGGTTACATAGCGGTTCTTGCAGTCGGTATGACGCTAGTTATAGTTATAAGACACATTGATTTATCGGTGGGATTTTTGGCAGGCTTTTTGGGAGCAATATCAGCTATCTTAATGACAAGGTTCAACGTTCCAACTTTTCCAACAATAGTTATTACTTTACTTCTCGGTACAGCAGTTGGACTAATTACTGGAACATTGGTAGCATACGTAGGAATTCCTGCTTTTATAGCAACTTTAGCTGGAATGATGATATTCAGAGGTGCATTGTTGGTTGTTACTGAAGGAACTGGGACAATTATAGTTCCAAATGAAGATTTTAATGCAATAGGAAATGGATTTATCCCTGATATATTTAAAAACGAGAATATTCACCTTTTAACAGTTGTTTTGGGAATCGTTGCTATTGTATTCTATATCTTGAGTGAGCTTAAGGCAAGAAAAAATAAGCAAAAATACGGTTTTGAAGTTATATCGCTGCCTATGTTCGTGCTCAAGATTCTTTTCATATCTTCACTCGTTATGTACTTTGTCTTCACTTTGGCAAGATATAATGGTTTGTCTTGGACACTTGTAATAGTTTTAGTTGTTACAGGAATATACCATGTTATTACGACAAGAACGGTTTTAGGAAGACACATCTACGCTGTCGGTGGTAATCCTGAGGCTGCAAAACTAAGTGGTATAGATGTCAAGAAAATAACTCTTATCGTTTTCGGTTCAACGGGAATGTTGTCAGCTCTCTCCGGGATTCTTTATACTTCGAGGCTTCAATCTGCAACAACTACGGCTGGAACACTTTTTGAACTTGATGCTATCGCTGCTGCGTATGTGGGTGGTGTTTCCGCTTCTGGTGGTGTTGGTAAAGTTACAAACTCTATAATCGGTGCTCTCGTTATGGCTTCTCTAACGAATGGTATGAACTTGCTCGGTACTGGAATTTCTTACCAATATATCATTAGAGGATTAGTGCTTGTAGTTGCAGTTATATTCGATGTCAAGACGAGAGGAAAGGCTAACTAATATATATGCGGGGGTAAAGATGAATATAAAGTTGAAAATAACAATTATTTTAACTTTTAGTGTCTTCTTAGCTGTTGCGATAATTTTAGTTTCTACATCTTACATAACATCCAGATCTTTCGAAAAAAACTCTGTTGAAAAGCAAATTTTACTTTTGAATTCACTTAAAAAAGACGTAAGTTCTTACATACAAAGCATAGCTCAACCAATTATCGATGTTGGAAATGGAAGTGAACTTGGATTGTATATTATGGAAGTTGATAATGAGACTGGTATCAATCAATTGACGTATGCAATCAGTAATTATGCTCGAATACTCTCGAAACAAGGATTTACCGATGTGTTAGTATATATGAAAGATGGTCGAGTTTTCACACGATCTGGTTTGTCAAGCATATCTTTACGCAAAGAAATATACGATATTGCTGTTCAGAAACAAGAATATACTTTGTACGCACCTTATATTTACGATGGGAAATCGAGCATTCTTATCGTTTCGGTTATTAAAGATTATTCAGGTGAAATTGTTGAAGATGGTGTATTAGTCGGTATCAAACCAATAGAAGAGCTACAAAAAATAGTTGAAACAACTAAAGTTGCCGATAGTGGTTATCTTATGTTAAGTTTTAAAACAACAGTTGTTTCACACCCGGACAAAGACTTTTTGGGAACTGATCTTTTGAACGACAAGAACACTAAAAGTTTAGGGGAAGTCATTTTAAAAGAAAATAGTGGACATTCAAAAGTAAAACTCAAATCAGATAGTCTTGTCACATTCGAAAAACTTGATAACTTACCTCTTTCAGTAATAAGCGTTATACCATATCGAGAAATAAATAAAACAGCTAGAGAAATTCTCTTAGTTGGAGTAATTATCGGTATATTAGCACTTTCTTTTTCAGGTATATTTGGATACTTTATGACACTTCAAATTACAAAGCGGATAGAAATAGCAACCGAAATAGCAAATAAAGTTGCTGAAAACGACCTAACAGTAACAGTTGATATGGAAAAGATGGGTAAAGATGAGATTGCAAAACTATCTGAAGCCTTTAAAACACTTATAGACAGTTTCAGACAAACGGTAGCAGAAGTTATGAAACTCGGTGCTC
>FWWM01001997.1_pt1 | contig 57991 bp, 55 predicted proteins | sample 2228351 | NCBI WGS metagenome assembly FWWM01 (sample SAMEA103939774, study PRJEB20133) | metagenome
AGTTCCTCTGGCAGTTCACAGACAACATGGTCATAAGGTTTGAGCCATTTCTGATAGGGTTTTATATGTTTATAAGGTTTAGACTGTAAGTGGTTATTTCCCCTTTTCATTTAACCATCGCTTAATTTAAAATTATGAAATGCCATTAAGGATCGGGCAGCTATCGACCTTCTATCATACATCAATGCTCTTGATGACTCGTGGCGATCTCGAAGATTTCATCGGGCTACCTGTTCAATGGCAACTCTATGGTACAGGACCTTCAATAATTGAGGCCTTTTCAAGGGACGAGATAGACCTGGCCTATATTGGCCTTCCCCCGGTTATTATAGGTATTGCCAACGGTATAAAGATAAGATGTGTTGCTGGCGGACATATTGAGGGGACTGTTCTGGCATCTAATGCGGATGCAAAGGCCTATCCTGAAACCAGAGATATTAAGAATATACTATTACAGTTCTCAGGATACAGTATTGGCGTTCCCGGTAGAGGTTCAATTCATGATGTAATAATGTCCGAACTTCTTGATAGATTTAATCTGAAAGAACGGATAAAGGTTGTTAATTTCAAATGGGCTGATCAGGCCCTCGAGGCCTTTGTCAAGGGAGATGTAATAGCTGTAGCAGGCACACCAGCCCTTGCGGTCGCTGTAAAACGTTTTGGAAACGGAAAGGTCCTTTATCCACCTTCTTTACTCTGGCCTTATAACCCCAGTTATGGGATAGTTGTGTCTGAGACCCTGCTGAAGGATGGAAGGCATATTATAGAGAGGTTTCTCTTGCTCCATGAGGATGCCGCTGCTGTCCTTCGAGATAGACCTGATGAGGCGGCAGATGTTATATCAAGATTTGTTGGTATCGTTGATAGGGACTTTGTTAAGGAGACGATAATACTTTCCCCTCGATACTGTTCACAGTTGACCTACGAATATATAAAGGTTACAATGGAATTTGTAAAGGCGATGAAAAGACTTGGCTATATCGGGAGGAGCATAACAAGGGATGAGATCTTTGAGACAGATATTATAATGTCAATTCATGGTTCAGGGGACCATTATTAGATAAGGAGGCTTTAAATTATGAAGAAACATGTCCATAAATTTGAAACCGTAACTCATCGCGGGGTTTCGAATCAGGCAAGAGGAAATGGTATCCAGGCTGCTGATATAAGGAAATGCGAGAAATGTGGATATGAAGCCATATATCTCATGAATAAAAAGGGTGAATGGTTTCCTCTATTTGAAGAAGATTTAACCGAAGGGGAGATACTCCTTGCCTGAGATAAAAATTCACTTGACAAAACAGTTATTTTCAACTAAAGTTTAAAGTAATAAGTGAGATTTAGATTGTCAGAAAGGAGTCTGATATGAGAGCATCAAAGAAGATCTTATCTTTATTGGTTCTTTTTATAATTCCCTTATTAATTTTTGTAACAGGCTGTGTACGGCAGTTCAAAAGCCCTATGTTTCAGCCCAATGATTATCTTGGATACGGTCCAAACGGGATGACCTGGAATGGAAGAGACCTGGTTATTGGTGATAACAGGCTTATAATGGAGATAAATTCTATAGAAACTGGTCCATTTCTTAACAATACATCAAAATTAAATTCAGAGGGATTTTACAGGTTTGCAAGAGATCCTGAACCTGTTAGTGGGGCCTCAAGTGATTTAAAGATCTGTGGATTGGCCTGGGAGGGCGAGTGTTGCGGAAAGGGCTTTCTCTGGGTTGCGGACGAAGGTAATAAGGAGATACTGAAACTTGATGCCCATAATAATGTCATAAAGAGATTTCCTTCGCCTGGTGATTCACCGAGCGGCCTTGCCTTTGATGGAAGGGATCTCTGGGTTTCGGACTCTTCAGAATCAAAGATATATAAGATTTCAACAGAGGATGGCTCTGTGCTGGCTGAATACAATTCACCGATTAAGGTGCCAACAGACCTTACCTGGGACTGTGAGAATATATGGATAATTGGCTTAGACGAGTGTACGAGTGTGACAAAATCCTGTTATTCACCGAGGCTGGTAAAACTTGATGTGAAGAGTGGTAAAGTTACAGAGGAACAGGAACTACCAAAACAGATAGTGAGGCCTGTCTCGATTGTATGGGTTGACGGAAACATATGGATTGGTGATTATGAACTGAACAGGGTTTTTAAAGTTAATGTAAGCCCAAGACAGATCTCGGACGAGACGGTTTATACCTCACCCATAACCTATAAGCCACGAAAGATAGCTGTTAAGGAGATGTCAGAGGAGGTAAGGCCAGAGGTAAAGTCTGAAGAGGCAAAACCCTCAACAGACGAGGCAAAAAGGGCTGCTGAAGAAGCAAGGAAGGCTGCTGAAGAGGCAAAAGAGGCAGCAAGAAAGGCAGCAGAGGCTGCTGAAAAATCTAAGAAGGCCTTTGAGCTGCAACAGAAAAAGTAAAATTGTTATCTAATCACCTCAATGCCCATATAAGGCCTTAGAGCCTCGGGGATGTCAACAGTGCCATCCCTTTGTTGGTAATTCTCCAGAATTGCCACAACGGTCCTGCCAATTGCAAGGCCAGAACCATTCAGTGTATGGACATATTCAGTCCCCTTTTTTCCTTCCCTTCGAAACCTTATATTTGCCCTTCGTGCCTGAAAGTCCTCAAAGTTTGAGCAAGATGATATCTCTCTGTATCTCTGCTGTCCTGGCAGCCAGACCTCTATGTCGTAGGTCTTTGCGGATGCAAAGCCGAGGTCGCCTGTGCAAAGGGCAACAACCCTGTAGGGTAAACCAAGCCTTTGAAGTATATCCTCTGCATCCCTCGTAAGAGACTCAAGTTCGTTATAAGAGTCCTCGGGTTTGACAAATTTAACGAGTTCAACCTTATTAAACTGATGCTGTCTTATAAGCCCCCTGACATCCTTACCATAGGAGCCTGCCTCTCTCCTGAAACAGGGCGTGTAAGCAGTATAGTAAAGGGGCAGGTCAACTTCTCTTAATATCTCATCTCTATGCAGGTTTGTAACAGGAACCTCTGCAGTGGGTATGAGATAAAATTCAGGGTCAACAGTCCTGAATAGTTCTTCTGCAAACTTTGGCAACTGGCCCGTACCTGTCATGCTTTCCCTATTGACGAGTAATGGTGGAAAAACCTCCTTGTAACCCTTTGATGTATTCAGATCAAGCATAAAGTTTATTAATGCCCTTTCAAGCTTTGCCCCTGCTTCCTTCATAACAGCAAATCTTGCCGCTGCGATCTTTGCTCCCCTGTTGAAATCTATAATATCAAGGGTCTCTGCAATGTCCCAGTGGTTCAATGGCTCAAAATCAAAATCTCTTATCTTTCCCCATCTCCTGACCTCTCGATTCTCTGTCTCATCTTTTCCTATCGGGGCCGAGTCGTGAGGTATATTTGGCAGGTTCATGAGAAATGCTTCAGTTTTATTCTCTACATCTTTAAGTCTATCCTCGATTTCTTTAATCCGCTCTGATACTACCTTCATCTCGGCAATAAGTTCCTCGGCTCTGTCTCCTTTCTTTTTCATTTTCCCTATTTCTTCAGAAACAATATTTCTCCTGTTCCTTAATTCCTCTGATTCTTTTAAAAGCCCGAGTCTTTCCTTTTCAAGGGATAGAAAGTTCGAAAGATCTATCTCGTATCCCCTTTTTTTCAGGGCATCCCGTACTATTTCGATATTCTCCCTGACAAACCGTGCATCGAGCATATAAAGTCCTCCCTCTGTTCTGTACTCACTTTCTGAAAGTGAGTACAGGGTAATTTCATCTATAACATTATACAGGATGTTCTATTTAACCTTCTACAGAACCCCGAAGGTTTAATTTAGTACCAAGAATCTATGTTAATTTTGTGCTATAATGAAGTTAAGGCAAAATTATCGGAGGTATTATGCCAACTGTTGAACAAAGAGTAGATAGTCTTGAGAGTATTCTTGGCCAGTTCATCGTTCATACCGATGTTGCCCTGCGAAGGCTTGAAAATGAGATGAAGGAATTTAAGGATGAGATGAAAGTGTTCAAGGATGAGATGAAAGTGTTTAAGGATGAGATGGTAGCATTTAGAGAGGAGACTAAAGAGGAGAACAGAAGGAAGAATAGGGAGTGGAGCAACCTTGCAAAGAAGATGGGGACTATTGTAGAAGACCTAATAGCGCCTGCCTTAAGGCCTGTCATAGTGAAATACTTCAAATGTGAGGTCAAGATGGAAGGTCAGAGGATGTTTAAGAGGAAGAGCGGGGAGGATTATGAGGTAGATGCAATAGCGGCCTGCGAGGATAAGGTTTTTATGGTTGAGGTAAAGTCAACGCCAAAGGTCAGCGATGTGGATGATATAGAAATGAAGTCAAAGAGGTTTTTTGAGTTTTTTCCTGAATATGGGGAGAAGAGGCTTATTGTGATCTTTGGAAGCATAACCTTTCCTGAGAATGTAATCCACTATGCCAGCTCTAAAGGCATCTATGTTATGGCCTGGAGGGAGTGGGAATATATGGATATACTGAATTTTAACGAGATTTCCTGAGACGCTGTATTATTATCCTTACCCGTCTGTTATCCCCCTATACAGGTTTTCCAGCCTTCAAAAACTAATTTCCCCGGAGATGTAAGAAGATAAGCTCACCCCCTAAAAAACCCATAAAAAACCACATTAGAGAGAAAATGAAATATTGTTGACGCTACAACATTTCCTGTCTTTGTATATAAATATCCCATGATGAGGGATGGGAAAAATGTCAGAGGGGCCAAAAATTGTCCGTAAAAGAGCAACTGAGGTATATGAATAAATGCAAAAAGGAAACTTACTACCACAATAGCCCTCATATTGTTATTCATTCCCTGCTGAAGGAATCCCCTGAAATATATCTCCTCGGGCAGTGCCACGCCAAGAAGTTGAAAAAACAAGAAACCTGGCGATTCAGGTAACTGAAAAGGCTTGTCGGCGAAATAGTAAATGATGGCGGTAGATGGAACCAATATTGAGATTGAAGCAATAATACCAGGCACAAGGTCCAGAAGCTTAAAGCGGATATGGATCTCTTTTTCCAGGAATAAAGGAATAACATACATGTACAGCGGAATCAAGACCATAATAAATCCTGTCCTTGATAAAGAGGCGTGGTAGATAAAAACCATACATAGGAGGAGCAAGTAGGATAATAAAATACTTTTAAAATCTCTTTTAATCAGAACCTTTTCTTAACCTCCTCATAAGATAAAAGGCTAAGACTCCCATTAGTAGTGTCACATCTGCCCCTGAATAACCTGAGGCGACTATTGAACAACCACCACCCCCGCTGCCTGATGAGGTGCCTCCTCCTGTCTGAGAACCTGTTGTAACAGTTACCTGAACAGGTGTGGAATCACCTGCAATTGAATTATAGGCACTGACCCTGTATGTGTATGTCATTGATGGCTGGAGATTGTTATCAATATAGGTCGTTATATTCGGGCCAAGCGTTGCGATTGTCATAAAGTTGCCATCACCAGCTTTTCTCTCTATCCTGAAGCCCTCTTCTGAGGAAGAGTTGTCAGTCCAGGTAAGGACTGCCTCAGTGATTCCAACACTTACTGATAGGTTAGAAGGGGGATTCAAAGGTGTTACCACAGAAATCTCATTGGACTCCGATTCAGCAATATCATTGAAGGCCTTAACCCTGTATGAATAAGATAAGCCATCATTAACGGTCGTATCGGTATAGGAGACTGAATTTTGAGGCAATGTTGAAATAATGCTATATGTTCCATTCCCTGTCTTTCTTTCTAATCTATAGCCATCCTCCCCTTTCGCCCTGTCTATCCATTGAAGGGATACACTGTTTGATGAGACATTGTTTGCGCTTAGGCCTGTCGGTGAAAGCAGAGATGACATTGCCTTATAGGCGTTGAGCCTCCCCCCTGATTTAATCTTCCCTGCCAGGGATGGAGGGGTATCCACATACCTCAGTATCGTTGCTTTGATCTGTGATGGTGAAAAACCTGAATATTCACTGTATAGAAGACCAATCACACCAGTAACATAAGGTGTTGCCATTGATGTGCCTGAATAATAGTAGAGGCCACCTGGTATGATGCTCAGGATATGAACTCCAGGGGCTGCTACATGGACAGTGTTTGGACCGTAGTTTGAGAATGAAGCCAGATGGTCATTCTGGTCAGTTGCTGCAACGGATATTATGTTCGGAAGGTTATAGTTTCCTGGATAGGATGGTGTTAGGTCATTATTATCCCCTATGCCATCATCTCCACCATTGCCAGCAGCAGTGACAAAGATTATACCTGCATTATTTACCCTGCTGACTGCATCGAATTCAGAGGCGCTATAAACTCCGCCACCAAAACTCGCATTTATTGCCTTTATATCGACACCCCTGTTCTTCATCATTACGGCATAATCAATGGCAGATATCTCATCAGCTATTGATCCCTCACCATCAGCGTTCAATATCTTAAGGGGCATGAGCCGCACATTCCACATCAGGCCAGCAATCCCTGTGCTGTTATTGCCCGAAGCTCCTATAATACCTGCCACATGGGTGCCATGACTATTTTCATCCATGGGGTCATTATCTTGGGGCTTTAAGGTCTCACATCTTCCCGTAATAGGATTAAACTTTGCACAGGTTGTAAAATCCCATCCTACCCTGTCATCAATCTTGCCATTTCCATCATCGTCAATGCCATTAGAAGGGACCTCTGCCTCATTAATCCACCTGTTGTTTATAAGATCAGTATGGTTATAATCCATGCCTGTATCCAATATCGCTATTACAATATCTCTGCTGCCTGTATTTATGTCCCAGGCATCTGGTGCCTTTAGGTCACTGTTAGGAGTCCCACCAAACTGTCCGGTATTGAACAATGCCCATTGTTGATTGAAGTATGTGTCATCAGGAATTATTGTTATCTTCTTGATATAATTTGGCTCTGCATACTCAACAGAAGGATCTGACATGTATTTGATTATCCCTTCCTTTACTGACATGCCATGAGGTAATCTAATGACCTCTATCTCAGGTATCATCGTAAATCTTCTGATAACCGTTGCCCCTGTGGCCCTGTGGAGAGCACCGGTAACCCTGTGACCATCTTTAAATTTAACAATAACCTCTCCCTCAACATAACGGCCCGTTTCCATTGACTGAAGGATTGAACTTAAAGTGATCCCTTGATTTGCGACCGAAGATATGGTTGCATTCCTATCATTCGTTATACTAACATTGTCCTTTTTTCCACAGGAAAAGAGGAATAGAAGGGAGCAAAACCCAATAAAAAGATGCAAGCATATTTGCATTTGGCCTCCTTAAAGTTAAATCTATTAATTATGAATCAAGTACTTTTCTTATTATCTGTGCCAGCGTTACGGCAGTAAGGGGCTTCTGTAGATAATTAATCCCGTTCTTCAGGATTCCACCTTTGGTAATTATATTGTCTGCATATCCTGACATAAAGATGACCTTAATGTGAGGATAGTCTTCCTTTATTCTCTCGGCAAGCCTGTCACCCCTCATATTAGGCATTATAACATCCGTAAGAACAAGATCAATATTTTTGCCCTTCTCCTTCAATATTTCGAGAGCCTCAATGCCTTCAGCCGCCTCGAGGGTTTTATAACCCAGTTCCTGTAAGACCTGTTTTATAAAATCCCTTACTTCCTTATTATCCTCAACAACCAGGACCTCCTCCTTACCCTTTGGTAAGGTCTCAACGTCTTCACTGATTTTTGCCGGCTTTTTCTCCTCCTGAGTTCCTGGCAGATAAATCTTGAAGGTAGTGCCCTCGTCAGGTTCACTATAGACCCATATATTTCCCCCACTCTGCTTGACAATGCCATAGACTGTGGCAAGGCCAAGGCCTGTTCCCTTTCCAAGTTCCTTTGTTGTAAAGAATGGTTCGAAGATGCGGCTTTTTACCTCCTCTGTCATCCCCATCCCTGTATCCTCAATAGCCATCATAACATACTCTCCAGGAATGACAGAGGCATGCCGTGACGCATACTCATTGTCAATAAGGACATTTGTCGTCTGGATGGTAAGAACACCCCCTCCGGGCATTGCATCCCTTGCATTGGAGATGAGGTTCATTATAACCTGTTCCATCTGTCCCCTGTCCACCTTAGTGTTCCATAGCAGAGGGTCAAGCATTAGCCTTAATTCTATGTCTTCGCCAATGATCCTCTTTATCATCTTTGCCATGTCAGTGATTATATCGTTAAGACAGACAACCTCGGGCCTTAATATCTGTCTTCTGCTGAAGGCAAGAAGCTGGGTAGTGAGACCAGCTGCCTTTTCAGCGGCCTTCAGTAAATTCTCGATGGTAGTACTGATAGGATGTTCTCCCAACTGAATAAGGGCAAGCTGTGAAAATCCTGTGATGGCAGTAAGATAGTTATTAAAGTCATGGGCTATACCTCCGGTAAATCTACCAATTACCTCCATCTTCTGAGCCTGCCTCAACTGCTCCTCAAGCCTCCTGTGATCTGTAACATCCCTTGCAATAAATAAGACAGCTCCTTTATCATCCCATAGCCCAATAGGTGATGACTGAAGATTCCAGATCTTTACAGAGCCATCAGAGCAAGTTATGTTCATATCCTCACCATCGATTATAGTGGAGTCAGATTTAAGGACCTCTTCAAACCTTTTCAGGACCTCTTCTCTGTATTCCCTATCAGGGAAGGCCTTTTCTGCAAACTTCTCAAGGGTATTTATATCGTTCAGATTATAGCCTGTTATTTTCCTGAAACGCCTGTTTACAAAGACAATGTTTCCATCATTACAGTAGATAAATACAGGGTTAGGGGCATTCTCTATAACAGAACGAAATCTTCTTTCACTCTCAATCAGCCTATCTTCAGCCTCCTTCTTATATGTAAGGTCCCTTATTATGCCTGTAAAGAATCTTTTACCACCTACCTGCCATGATGAAAGGGAGAGTTCAACAGGAAACTCTGTTCCATCCCTTCTCATTGTTACGGTTTCATAGGTCTTACCAACCAATCTTGCCTTACCTGTCTTAAGAAACCTTGAAAAACCCAAGAAGTGCTCGTGTTTGCAGGTCTCTGGTATAAGAATAGTTAGAGGCTTACCTATTATCTCTTCTCTACTGTAACCAAAAAGACTTAACGAGGAGTTGTTTGCAAGTATAATATTTCCCTTTTGGTCGGCTGTTATTATTGCATCAGGGCTGTTTTCAGTAATAGCCCTGTATCTTTGTTCACTATCTCTTAAAAGTTGAAGGACCTGCCTTTTTCTGAGTGACTTGAGTATTAATAGAAATAGTAATATGATAAAAGAAATGCCTGTCAGAGCATAGATTAGATATCTTTTAAGATCAGGCAGACTGTGGATTGATGGCCAGTGTTCCAGAAGGGACCCTATCATGCCGCTTTTTTTGAGGTTCTTGATTGTGGCGTTAAATTGCCTGAGGAGGTCAGGCCTTTGTTTGCTGATGGCTATAGCGATCTCGTCACGGGTCAGTAGTTCTGGCAATCCTCCAAGCCCCTTCTTGATCTTTATCTTTCCCCTGTATTTTTCATGCATGAGTGACTCTGTGTTAAGGTAATCATTGATTACCACATCAACCTTTCCTTCAATTAGGGCATCTATGCTTTCTTCTGTTGAATCAAAGGGGATTATCTTCAGATCTTGAAACCTCTCGGTAAGATTCATTGCAAGCTTTTCCCCTGTTGCAAACCTCTTTACGCCTATCCTTTTATTCGATAGGTCTCCATTCAAGTCAGACCCTGCCCTGATTACATACACAAGACCTGTCTTGAGATAAGGCTCTGTAAAATTAATAAATCTCTTTCTTTCATCCGTAAAATAGATTGCACCTATCCCTACATCAGCCTTTCCCTCCCTGAGCATGTTGAGGGCCTCCTGAAAAGAGACAATCTTTATGGAATAGGAGATTTTATTTGAATGGCATATAATATCGAGGAGGTCAATATCAAAACCTGCAAGTTTTCCATCCTTATAAAAGACAAAAGGCTCATATGGAGCAGCTACAACCGTAATCTCGTTCTTTGTGTATGCAACTGAACTGGATGTGAAAAAGAAAAGGAGGCATAAAAATAGGATATAAAGATAAAGAGACAGGGCTCTCTTTTTATAAATTACCGAACCCAGCATGTCTTATTGTATTTAAAAAAGCCTAAAAAGGCAATAAAAAAGAGGGGGCGGGAGGGGTGGGTCCCCCTCCCTGGAGGGTTAGAATACGACATCAAAGGTAGCGTAGATGTCGTGGGCGTTCTTCAGGGGTGCAAAAAGCTGTGTCTTTGATGGGTCCATTGTATTTAAGTCAGCTATCTTCTTTGGCTCTCCTATCCAGGAATTGCTTCCCGTATAATTGAATTTGTAATACTGATAACCAATCCTGATGTAGGCCTTTCCCCTCTTGGCAACAGGTTTTTTATTGAGTTCCTGAATGAGATATACCTCATATACATCTCCCCTCGTGCCGAGTTTTGATGTCCAGATATCATCCCCTGCTGGAACCATACCAATCCAGTATTTCGAGCCATGGTTATACTCAAGGCCGATCTTTGTCCCTGTTGACTTAATATCATAGCGGCCGCCCAGGTATATGGCTGAGCCAGTGTGGCTCTTTTTGTCAACCTCCGGTGTCATAGGGTCATCATCGTAGAGGAGTCCGAATCCACCATTAAATGTACCCATACCGCTTATTTGGAAAAACGGTAACTGAAATGTATTTGTATTCGGATGGGTCTTGCTTATGGCTGCAGAGGCAAAGAGGTTCAGGTCACCAGGGCCGAGCTTTTCAAGTTTGCCCATAACAACCCCGCCAAACCAGTCAATATCACCCATGTTGAGCGAGACAGGCATCTGCATACCCATAAAGTTTATACCATCAGAGGGTACATTGAAGATATTCCATCCCCTCTGCCACTGAAGCTCCACATGGAATCTGTCAGTGTCATAGGGGACTACATTTATGCCAAGGAAGTCAGTGTCTTTCAGGTCATTTCTGAAGATACCATTGTCGAATTTGTAACCACTGTCATATCCCCTTCCATAGCAGACCTTTGCATATGCACCAGGGAGCGCCTCTATATCAGGGGCAACACCGAGAGTTAGACCATCAAAGGCATAATCAACCATGAGGCTCGGGATGCCTGCCGTCCCCATCTTTTCTGTGTTCTGCCTTATGTTGCTCGGTATACCACCTGTTGATGGTCTCCTGCCTATCGAGAACCATACGGGTGCACCACCGATATTACTCCATGTGGCATAGGCATAGTCAACCCTCAGGATGTTATCAGATGGGACATGGGCAACGGTTCCGTCAAAGGGACCAAAGGCCCTGTCAGGGAAGAAGTTGCCCTGAACAGGCGTCATGGTCTCATGACCCCAGACCTTATACATAAGGAGGCGGGCCTTTACCTGAATATCCTCTGTTGCCTGTGCCTTCAGGTTAAGGCCAAAACGGTTCAGCAGCAGGGAGTCATTCTTTGCCTTATATCCATTGACCCCGCTGGCAAAGAAGGTGGTAGTGGCACCTGGCATAGGATAATTGGGGAAGGTTATGCCGGGCTGACCTGTGTACTGGACATAATCATGGACCTTTCCGCTCAGTGAGTCAAACCTGAACCTGTAATCGCCGCCAATCTCAAGCCAAGAAGGTCCTGCGGCCTTTTCGGCCTTTTCCTCAACCTTTGAGATCCTTTCCTCTTTCTGTGCCTCCTGCTTCTTCAAGTCCTCCATCTGCTGTTTTAGCTTCTGGAGTTCCTTGGAAAGGGCATCAATCTTCTGCATGAGTTCTTCCTGTGAAGCAGCAAAAGAAAGAGAAGGCAGGAGAAGCATCAGAGAAAGCAATAGCGATAGGAACTTTCTCATACAAACCTCCTTTTTATAGATTTATTTAAATGATATTAAATCAAAAAGGTTTTGTCAATATAAAATTTCGAATATACGAAACTGCATGTATTGACTCGATATGGATTCTCGATACGGGATTTCTGATGGGGCGGTCCTCAAACGCCACTGCTATAGATGTGCATTTAGGTTATAATAAAAAAAATCATATATAAAAAATGCTACTTAATATCTTAAAGAGTTCTTTCTTTAATCAGAAAAAGGCAATGGCCCTGATGATCATCTCTGTTTCCGTTGGAACGTCTATCACTGCATCACTTCTAACCGTGTCTTTTGATATAAGTGGAAAGGTTGCAAAAGAACTCAGGTCTTTTGGTGCAAACATAATCATCGAGGCAAAGACAGAAGGTCTTGCTGATGTTGTCTTCAGGAGGCGATATCTTTATGAGGAAGACATAATTAAGGCAAAGACGATCTTCTGGAGACACAATATAGTTGGCCTTTCTCCCTTTCTTGAGGCAAAAGGGACGCTCGAGTTAAATGGCATAAAGGCTGAGGTGAAGCTTGTAGGTTCCTGGTATGACAGGGAAATGCCTCTACCTGGTGAGGCAGGGAGTTTTAAGGGTGGTATAAAGACTGTCTTCCCCTGGTGGAGAATAGAGGGCAAATGGCCCTCAGACAATGAAGTGCTTATAGGGGTAGCAGTAGCATCAAGGATGGGAATAAAGATTGGTGATAGACTTATGATTGATGGGAGACCTTTACTTGTTACAGGTATAATGGATTCAGGCGGAAGGGAGGATAACCTTATATTCCTTGACCTTGCAAGTCTTCAGGAAATGAAGGACCTTAAGGGATTGGTATCTCAGGTACTGGTAAGCGCACTTACAACCCCGATGGATGAGTTTGCATACAGGGACCCTGAGACCATGACAAAAACAGAATATGAGAAATGGTACTGTACAGGTTATGTGACTTCAATTGCAAAGCAACTCGAAGAGGTGTTTAAAGGCTCAAGGGCTAAACCGATCTGGCAGGTGGCAGAGACAGAAGGAAAGGTGCTGGAGAGGCTGAGGCTGCTGATATATCTTCTATCGGCAATATCACTGATTGCTTCATCCCTGGGGGTATCAACAACTATGATAATGAGTCTTTTGAGAAGGATAGAAGAGATCGGTCTGATGAAGGCCCTCGGTGCGGACAGGTCTCGTATCATAATGATTTTTTTTGCGGAAGGTGCTATAATCAGTCTGATTGGAGGGGTATCAGGCTATGTAATAGCCATCTTTATAGCTAATTTTATAGGGCTTCAGGTCTTTAATTCAGTCCTTGAACAGAGAACCATGCTATTTCCCCTTTCCATGGGTAGTTCTCTCTTAATCGCTATAGGAGCCACTATTCTGCCAATAAAGCGCGCAATAAAAATACGACCTGCCATTGTTCTGAAGGGATTGGAATAATGAAGAAGAGTTTTTTCTATTTCTTCAAGAAATCTCTGATGCAGAGGAAGGGGCGTTTCATCATTGCCTCTGTTTCTGTTATGTTCCTGGTAATGGTGATTACTGGTCTGACCGGTATAACAGCAGGAATAGGGGAAAAGATGGGGACTGTTCTAAAATCATATGGTGCAAACATGGTGGTTACAAATGAAGGTGGTTATATAGAACCATCAGTTATAGACCGTATAAAGAACATAAAAGGGGTTAACACTGCTGTGGGACATTTAATTGAACGTCTTTCTATTCATGATAATCTCTTTGAGGCGATCGGGATTCCTAAGAACGGAATGAAGAATTTGTCATGGCGCATAACAGGTCACTGGCCTGAAAAAAGTGGAGAGGTCCTGTTAGGCGTGAACCTCAGGGATGCCCTGAGGCTTGAGAGGGGACAATTAATCAAAATTTGGTATGGTAAAGTTGAAAGAGAATTTTATGTGACAGGACATTTTGAAAAAGGAGGGCCTGAGGATAGTTCCATACTAATGGAGATTGAAGACCTTCAGTCATTAACAGGCCTGCAAAACAGGGTTTCTGTTGTGCTGATCAGGGGTGAGGCAGGAGAAATGGAAAGGATAAAGAGAGAGATCGAGACAATAGATGGTCTCAGGGTAAAGACGATAAGACAGATTGCTCATGCAGAGGAATCACTTCTTAAAAAGATACAGTTACTGATGATAATAGTAACGATTGTTGTCCTTTTTGCAACATCTGTGAGTGTTGCAAGCACCATGGGTGCAAATGTATTGGAGCGGAGGGAAGAGATAGGCCTCATGAAGGCCCTCGGGGCAACAAAAAAGGATATAAGTCTCTTTTATATTGTAGAGGCCTTTTATATTGGCCTACTGGGGGGCGCAGGTGGTTTTGTACTCGGCATTATCTCAGCAGAGTTGGTCTCCAAGGTTGCATTTAATGCCTATATCGAGATATCCCTTTATCTCCCTTTCCTTTCCATACTTTCAGGCCTGATTGTAACAGTGCTATCCAGCTATTTCCCGGTAAGTGATGCTATAAGATATAATCCTGCTGTCATATTGAGGGGTGAGTAATGGCCTTTATTATCGTTAAAAACCTTGTAAAGGAATATGAAACAGCCCATGCCCTCAGAGGTGTGAGCCTTGAGGTAGAAAAAGGGCAGTGGGTCAATATTGTTGGTCCATCAGGCTCCGGGAAAAGTACACTGTTAAACATAATGGGAGGGCTTGATTCACCAAGTAGCGGTGAGGTACTTATAGATTCTACACGAATAGATAGGCTTACAGAGGATGAGATGGCAATATTCAGGAGGGAAAAGATTGGTTTTATATTCCAGCAGGCACACCTCATACCATATCTTGATGCTGTGGAGAATGTCATGCTTGCCCAGTATTTCCATAGTATTGCTGACGAGGAAGAGGCTATTATGATGTTAGAAAAGGTTGGCCTTGGCCACAGGTTGAGACATAGACCTTCTCAACTTTCAGGTGGGGAGCAACAGAGGGTCTGCATAGCAAGGGCATTGATTAATGACCCTGAGTTACTACTTGCTGATGAACCAACAGGGAATCTCGACAGGGAGAATACGAGGAACATCCTTGAACTCCTTAAAACACTTCACTCCGAGGAGCGTTTTACAATAGTGCTTGTTACTCACGACCCTTTTGTTGCAAGATGGGGAGAAAGGATTGTTACCATGGAGGACGGAAAGATAAAGTGTGATGAGCCTGTCTGTCCTCTATGAGACCCTGATTATAGGGGCAAAGGAAGGGCTGAAGACAGGGGCTGTTTTCATTGTCCTTTATGGCTTTCTTATTGTTAAAGGAAAACCTTCTCTGCTCAGGCCCTTTTACATTGGATTGGTATTATCCTTTCTTCTGTTGTTGCCATTGCTATTTCTTAATGAACTTGCCCCCTTTAAGGAATATATAAAGAACTCTATCTCTCTTACCTTTGCAGTATTTTTTTTGCTCAGCGGTCTGGTCCTTTTGCATAGTTCAGGGACAGAGTTGCTCGAACCTTTAAGGCCCCTTATGAGCCAGAAGAGGGCTTTCAGTGCAGGGGAGCGATTTCTTCAGCTCATCGTTTTTTTCGCGACCTTATCTTTCTTCCTGCCTGACTATGCTGGCACAGCCCTTTTCCTCAGGGATTATTCCTCTATGAAGGAGATGGTTCTGGGCGTTTACATCCCTGGTCTGATTGGTTATTCATCAATCCTGTTATTGGGTCTTTATATTTCAAGATATAAAATGGTTCTGTTGATAGGTCGTTTCTTTGATATGCCACAGTTTCTCCTTTTTCTTGCCATTGTTAAACTCTTAGGCGGAGGCATTAAGGGTTTTGCAGAGTTGTCTCTAATTCCATCTGTTCAGAGGGGATTTATGAAGTTTGTCCATGACCTGATTCATCAGATCTTTATTATGCTCATGGTGCCTGATCATCCCCTTTTGAAGACAACGATATGGAATTTTATAGGGTTCTTTTTTGGTTCAAGCTTTGCGTCTATAGTATCTCTGTTTTTGCTCCTTTCTCTGCCATTTCTATTCTTCTATTATAGCCTTCTTAGACCTGTGCCTGAATATCCTGATTTAAAGGGGGCAGAGAGAAGAAGGATAAAATACGGATTGCTTTCTGATAAAAGAAAAAAGGCAATTCCCGTGATTATTTATATAATGTTGATTCTGGTTACATGGTTTTCTGAAGGGGGTGAGGCGGTGTCCCAGCTTTATAAGCCTTCTCCGAGGCCTGTCGTTAGTGATAAAGGGACGGTTCTGATCCCGATGAATGACCCGACAATGGACATAATGGATGGGAGGTTACACAAGTTTTCTACCAATGTTGAGGGGGAAGAGATACGTATATTGGTAATTAAAAGATCAAATGACTCCCTTGCTGTCTGTCTGGATGCCTGTGAGATATGTCCGCCTGTTGGGTATGGTCAAAGGCAGGACCACGTTGTTTGTATCTACTGTAATACCCCCATTCCTATTGATACCCTCGGTGAATACGGCGGGTGTAATCCCATACCCCTTGTATATTCACGAGATGACAGGTTTGTGAGGATTGAACTATCCGAGATATTAAGAAGATGGCAGTATGTTAAGTCTGGTAAGGGGAAGGAGTCTATCAAATGAAGGGATTAAAAATCCTTTTCAGCATCCTTTCATCAAGGTCTCTTTTAGTACTCCTGGTTGCAGGATGGGTTATCCTTTATGTTACTGTCGCCATATTTCTTAAGGAGGCCTTTGCTACTTTTATAGGTGGACTTAAAGATAACCCCCTTATCTATGTCCCTTATATGATATTCCTCGCGAGTGGTTATGCAAACCTGATAAGGGTAGTAGTGGTTTCTGTTATACCCCTAAAGTATAGACTTCTTCGCATTTTTTTTCCCCTCGGCGTAATGGTGTTTCTTACTGGTTTCTTTGTAAGTATTCAGTTAAGACAGTTCGACTGGATTATTACCGGTGAGGGAGATGTCATAAGGACCAGGTGGGATGGCCAGGAGTACCTCATATCAAAGGTCAGGTCTGGTATAAAGGAGCGGTTCCTTGATATTGAGGAAGAGGGAGGAGTGCTTGCCTATGAGCCCAGGGCAATCGTTGTTGATAGGTCATCAAGACAGGTCGAGATAGGGGCATTCCCTCCCGGAAGGTTTAATGGCAATTATTTCCATATCCTGAATTTTGGGATTGCCCCTCATTTTGTTCTCTTTGAGGGTGATAAGGTTATAACAGAGGGTTATGTCCCTATGAGGTTAATCCCTGTTGGAAGTAGTGATTTCTTTGATATACCCTCTTACCCATATAGATTTACCCTTTCTATTTCTCCTGAAAGGTTATTTGATAAGGGCAAGATCAGGGTTGCAGAATATAATCTAAAGAATCCCCGGTTCAGAATAAGGATTACAAGGGGGGAGACTGTTATTGCAGAAGGTGAAGGCGTAAGAGAGATATCCTTTCATAATCTAAGAATCGTCTTTAACGATTCTATTCCGTGGATCATGCTTGAAGCAGTAAATGACCCCGGCCTTCCTGTTATGGTTGCGGGGATATTTATTACCCTCTCAGGGCTTCCCCTGTGGTTAATATCATTGTTCATGACGGGACGAAAACAGAAAGAACTCTCAATTTCTTAGAGTTTATGACTAATAATGAGCCTTTGAAGCCCTCTATCTGACAAATTTGATGTGTTGTTACTTCATGGCCTCACATAGTATTTTTATCTTTCCAAGAACATTTTCAGCCTCTTTTTTGTTTAATCTTTCTATAATCCCTTTGTTAGCCACAACGGTCATGATCTTTCCGGGAACCTCGTATTCTATCTGGACACTTAATTCTGTTCCATTTTCTGACTTTGAAAAAATATATGTTTCCTGAATGGGGAAGTTCCCTTCCAGTCTCATGCAAAACCTCTTATTCCTGACATTCTCGGTAATCTGGCCTTTTCCGTGGAAGTTTATGCCCAGCATCCTGTATGTCCATTTAAAGGTTGTCCCGGGTGCAACATCATTAGAGGAGATATCCCGTACATCAACAAGGCTCGTCACATACTTTGTCCAGTTACCCGGATCTGTTACAAAGGCATAAACCTTTTCAACAGCGCAATTAATTGATATCTTTCTTTCAATCTTAGCCATAAGGACCTCCTAAAACGTTTTATAGCTTAATTATCCCAGAAATTAAAGAAAAATACAATCCAGTTTTAAGCTTATCAATCTGATTGATATGTTAAAATTAACAGATGAAATTGTTGATGGTCTCTCCACCCTTTGGTGAGAAAGGACAGATGTCAAAGGGATTGCCCATAGCCCCGCCTGTCCTCGAATATCTTGCCGGGCTTACCCTCCAGGTAAGGCCTGACATAGAGATTCATCTCATAGATGCGAATAAAGAACCCTTTTCTCCTGAGGATGTGGATGCTGATCTAATAGGTTTTACGGTCCTCACGCCTCAGGCACCATGGGTTTACAGGATGTCGGATAGATTGAGGAGCCTTGGTAAAAGGGTTGTCCTTGGTGGCATTCATGTCACTGCCCTTCCGGAAGAGGCCAGGCAACATGCCGATGCCATCGTCCTCGGAGAGGCCGAGTTGATCTGGAAGGAGCTTCTCGACGATGCTGAAAAAGGAAGGCTGAAGCCTTTATATGACGGTGGATTTCCTGACCTGAAGGGGCTGCCAAGGCCTGTAACTGATAGGTGGAAGACAGGATATGTTTATGGTTATTTTCAGACATCGCGAGGATGTCCCTTTAGTTGTACCTTTTGTTCTGTTCATAAATTCTTTGGTGGCAGGGTGAGGATGAGGCCTGTTGATGAGGTTGTCAGAGAGGTTGCAACCAGCAAATGGCGACTCTTCTGGGGGATAGATGACAATATCTGGGGAGTAAATGTTAATAGGTCAATTGAATTATACAGGGAGATGGCCAGAAATGTTCGCGGCAAATGGTGGTTTGGTTCAGGGGACCTTGTCTCTGTCCAGCACCCAAGGTCAGAGGAACTCCTGAGGTATGCAAGGAAGGCAGGATTGACGGCTGTCCTTGTTGGATGGGAGTCAAATAATCTATTAAGTCTTCAGGAGTACAGGGCCGTTTCAAAACAGGGTAGAGAAAGAAGGGATGCTATAAAAAAGATAAGGGATCATGGCATAGAGGTTATGTTATTTATAATGGTTGGGGGCAGGCAGGATTTAAGGGAAGATTTTGAGGGGATACTTAAATTATGTGATGAACTTAAAGTCTCGGCCCATCCTGTCATGACAACTCCCTTTCCTGGCACAGAATTATATGAGCTTTATAAGCCCTATCTGATCAATGGACTTGATTGGGATAGCTATGACGGGAATCATGCTGTATTTGAGCATCCCACAATGACACCAGAGGAAAGGGAGGATTTAATCATAGAACTCAGGGCAAAGATATTTAGTATTCCGAAGATAATAAACAGGATGTTTCAGGTCTCCTGGAGAGGATTCCCTATGAGCCACATTACTTCGTGGATGATTCAGTATCCACAGGGAAGGGCCTTTAAGGAATATGCAAGGAAAAGGAGGCTTTTGAAGAAGGAGAAGAGATGAGTCCGACACTGGGCGTGATTATCATGCTTAATAACTACTTTCATGATGTTGCCACAGCACTGCTTCTCGCAAGTGGAGTAACCATGTGGATTGTCTTGAAGAGGCTCGATGACAGGAATAATGATGAGGTAAAAGAATACTTCCTGAGGATATACAGGGGCATAACTGGTCTGGCAAAGTTTTCCCTTGGTTGGATATTAATTGGTGGGATACCAAGGACAATATTCTACAAAGACTTTGAATGGGCAAATGCCGCTGGGAGGGCCCAGATACCTGCCTTGATAGTAAAACATATCATCGCCTTTATATTTGTTGGTGCAGGGGCTTACTTATGGATCAAGCTGAGCAGCAAGATAAAAGAGGTGAAGAAAAAAGGGAATGTCTGACCTCTTCATAATCCCTGGAATCATCAGTCTCTACGGAATAGGTATTTCAGGTGGAAGGACTGGCAGGGTCTCTCTTATCTCTGCCCTGGCGATTCATCTGATATTTCTTGTATATCGTTCCATAACCCTCGGTCATCTGCCCCTTACGGATAGATTTGATATCCTTCTTTCCACAGGCTTTCTCTCTGCCATCTTTGTTCTTTATATCTTTTATAGAGAGAAAAATCTTTCAGGCATTGATTATCTGATCCTCCTGCCTGCTGGTTTCTGCATCCTTGCCCTTTTTCAGGAAAGGATCGATACAATAAGCCCAAATATGAACTCCCTCTGGTTTTATCTTTATATGCTTTTATTCGTAATCAGTTCTTCCCTTCTTTCATCGGGTTCTGCTGTTGGCATACTCTATCTTATAAAACAGGATAACAATACAGAGGTCTTGCAGTACAGGTTGACCCTTGCTGGATGGCTGATATTTTCATTCTCCCTCATAGCAGGAAGTATCTGGTTCTTTCTCGCCCAAGGGGTTTACTGGCTATGGACAGCAAAGGAACTCTGGTTGACTATAGTATGGTTTTATTATGCCTTTTACCTGCATGGCAGGCTATTGACCTCATTAAGGGGTCCGATTATCTCGGAGATAGGGGTTGCGGGGCTACCTTTATTCCTCTTTGCATATCTTGGTGTTACTCCAATACTCGGTAGTCCATGGACCCAGTTCTGATGCTAAGGCTCTTAAAATCCATAAAGACAGGTCTCTATATTATTGCAATAGCAATACCTGTGTTTCTTGCTGGCTCAATCCATATACCTCAAGACCTTGCTTTTTACTCTGATATAAATGATATGCCTCTTTTCAGGTGGCTTTCGGCAAATTCAGTATATTTCGTAAAGACATACTGGATTTATTTGTCCATCTTTCTTATGGCAATTCTCGCATTAAATATGGTTGTTTGCACTGTTGATGATGTCATAAAAAGGTTCTCCTTTAAGTATTTTATTCAGAGGCTCTCACCACACATCATTCACATTGGAGTCCTCATAATCCTCCTCGGTCATCTCATAAGCGCAGCAACGGGTTTTAAAAAAGATATACCAATGATTGTTGGTGACGCATTTCTCATAAATGGCATCATACTTAAGTTAAAGGATGTGAGATTTGTCAATGTCACAGGTGAGGACCAGTCAAGATGGAAGATTGCCCTCAAAATAGAGGAAGGTGGAGTAAATAAGGATGTTATCCTTGAACCAGCGAGACCTGCCTTTTATAAATACGGTTTCTATGCCAAATCAGCAGAGAAGAATGGAAAGGTAATAATCGGTATCATAAATGACCCCGGTGCAAAATGGCAGGTAATCGGTGCAATCCTCTTTATCCTCGGCTCATCAGGCATTTTATGGACCCGGTACAGGAAAAGGAAAGACTAAAAGCTGGAGAAAAGACCACTACTATACATCTGTGCTTATCTCTTGGGCTCAGTTTCTTCCATTTGCACTATGGTATAATCAAATAATCTTGGATTTTAAGGAGATTGAACCATGGTCAAGCATATAGTAATAGGTACAGTCCTCGGACTTGTGGGAGGAATAGTTTTTTCAATCCTCTACTTCGGAGAGATGCAATTGACAACTCCAATGGCGTATATACATGAGGCATCAGGCGCTCTTCTGGGTTTTTTAATCGGCTGGATAATGGGATTATATAAAAAGACAAAGGAATCGAGGTAATGAAAAGAGGACTTATAGTTTTAATAGTCCTCGGAGTTTTAACAGGTCTGTTTTTATTTTCCCTCACAAAGACAAAGGGCCTTCCCGAGAGATTTCCTGCCCCTGATTTTACCCTCAAAGATATATTCACAGGAAATAATATAAACCTTTCTGATTATAAGGGCAGGCCGATTATCCTTTATTTCTTTGCAAGCTGGTGAAAGAGATGTAATGAAGAGATTCCCCTCGTGAAGGGACTTGAAACTGAATATGCGAATGAAAGTCTCAAGGTAATCTGGATAGGTTTTCAGGATAGAGAAAATAAAATAAAGGATTTTATGGAAAGACACGGCATGAGCAGCGGTGTAGCGTATGACGCGGGTGATGCAGTTTCAAAAAAATATGGTATTAAATATGGTGCTGGTCTTGTAATGATTAATAGAGATGGCATTGTAGTTAAAAGGGTGCCAAAGGGATTCTCTGAGGATGTGCTGAAAAGGTCCCTGGATATCTTATTGAAAGAGAACCAATCATGAAGAGAAAAAAGATACTATTTATTACCCCTCCATTTCATGCTGGTGTAGTAGAGGTTGCAGGCAGCTGGGTTCCCCTTTATTTTGTGTATCTTGCTGGTGCGGCGAGGGAGGCGGGGTTTGAGGCAGAGATATATGATGCCATGACAAAACAGGTGGGTCTTGAGGAGATCGGAAAGAAGATTGAGGAGTCAAGGCCTGATTATATCGGTATCTCTGTCATAACATGCACATGTCCAGATGCCATCAGGGTTGCAGAATTAGCAAAGGAGATAGACCCGAATATAAAGGTAATCTTTGGTGGTATCCACGCCTCATTCATGTATGAAGAGATATTCTCCCAATCACAGGCTATTGACTTTATCATCAGGGGAGAAGGCGAGGTAACGATAAAGGAATTGCTGAATGCCCTTTCTGCTGATTCAGACCTCTCAGAGATAAAGGGTCTTGTTTACAGGGATGGCAAAAATCCTGTAATCACACCTGTCAGAGGTTTTCTACACAACTTTGACAACCTTCCCATGGCATGGGACCTGCTCGACTGGAGAGACTATAAATACTATATAATCCCTGGTTCTCGACTCGGGGCTATCTGCACATCAAGGGGATGTGGACAGGAATGCACCTTTTGCTCTCAGCAAAAGTTCTGGCAGAGGACATGGAGGGGCAGGTCTCCAGAAGATATAGTCAAGGAAATGGAATTATTGAGAAGGGAATATGATGTAGATATTGTACTCCTTACAGATGATTATCCAACACCTGACAGGACAAGGTGGGAGAGATTTCTTGATCTCCTTATAGAAAGGGACCTCGATATGAAGATATTGATGGAGACAAGGGCAACTGATATCATAAGGGATAAGGATATACTTGAAAAATACAAGAGGGCAGGCATTATCCATATCTATGTTGGCACAGAGGCAACTGAGCAGGAGAGCCTTGACTACATTAAAAAAGACCTGAGTATAGAGGAATCAAAAAAGGCATTATCCCTTCTGCGAGATACAGGTATAATCACAGAGACATCCATGATACTCGGGTTTCCTGATGAGACAGAGAACTCAATAGCAAGGACACTTGAACTCGCCATTGAATTCAATCCTGACTTTGCCCATTTTCTTGCTATAGCACCCTGGCCTTATGCTGATATATATAATGAATTGAAAGACTATATTGCGGTCAAAGATTACAGAAAGTATAACCTTATAGACCCTATCATAAAACCGAAGGCAATGACACTGGAAGAACTGGACAGGGCAATTATTGATTGCTACAGGGGTTTTTATATGCTTAAATTTGCTGAGATGATGGAAGAAAAGGACGAATTCAAAAAACAATATATGATGACTTCAATGAAGCTCATGATGTCCAATTCATTTATAAAGAAAAAGATCGGTATTATAGGCACCATGCCAGAAGAGGTCAGACAGATAATAGAGGGTAGCCCTGCCAGTAAATGACATCATTTTTACTCAGCCTTAGAGAATCCATTGAAATCGCCTTTCAGATCCTGCTCCTGCTCAATATATTGGGTAGACACAAAAGGTTTATATACATTGCCTCAGTAACCTCCCTCATACTCGGAACAGGAATGGCAATCTATCTTTTTCCACCTGACATCTTCATAACAAAGACAATTATTGGACTTGCCTTTCTCTTTTATATCTTTATCCTTCTTTTATCCATGACAAATATCTCTGAAATATTTATCATCCCTGTGGTAACCCTGTTCTTTCTTTCCCATTCATTTCAATTAACATCTGTGATAATGGACAGGGCAATTCTATCAGGCAGGTCTGTTTATCTTTATTCTCTCTCTGCAATAATGTTCACTGTTTTTGTATTTTATCTTGTAAATAGATATATCCTTGAGAGAATAAATCTGCGGCAATTCATGAATCCACAGGAGATGCTCCTTTTCATCACCTCCGTTAATATCATTACTGGTGGCAATAGAGATTTTAATGACGCATCCCCTATCCCATTCCTTCAGGAACATCTCAGGGTGTTTATTACAGGTTTTCTTGAGGTCTCAAGGAAACTCCTTCTTCTGCCTGACACCTCCACCTTTGATACACCCCTCAGAACAATCTTCGACTTTCTTACCTCTCAAAGATTCTTCATGGCTATTATATCCTTTACCATTCTTATACCTCCTGTATATCTTCTATTAAAACTTCTTACCTCGCCAGAGCCTGAGATGGAAGGCATGGAAAAGAAGGCTATCATAAGAAAGAAGATTGCCCTTTACAGAACAGAACTCTTAAAGAGAGGAACCCCAATTATGTTTTCCTTTGTGTCATTTATTATCCTCATTCATGGTGCAAATCTTATCATTAATCCTGTGTACGAACCACAACCTGTAAATATCATTTCAGAGGGTAACCTTTTAAAGATACCCCTTACTGACAGCACAGGTGATATATCAGATCAGAGATTGAGGAAATATGTCTTTGTTAACGATGGTGTCAGTTACAGGCTCATCGTTATGATGAGGCCTGATGGTGAGGTGGTTGCAACCCTGGACGCCTGTGAGATCTGCCCGCCCAGGGGTTATATCCAGAAAGGCAGGTATCTCATATGTAAATACTGCAACACTCCTATACCATCTGAGTCTTTCGGACTTTCAGGTGGTTGTAATCCGATTCCTGTTCCTTACAGGATAGAGGGAGATAATCTTTTGCTTAATGTTGTCGATGTTATGGAGGTCTCTAAAAAGGCAGGGTCAAAATTTACAGGAAGGCATTAATGAAGAGAATCATAAGATATCCTGGTTCTACATTGTTTATACTTACATGTACATTTGTACTTCTCTCTTTTTATTATGTAAATTCCATTAAGGGAGAAAAACAGTTTGAGGATAACCTCAGGGTCCTTTTTGCTGATCCTTTATTTGTGTTCACATATTCTGTTCTGCTTCTCGGTCTTTTTTTCAGGATGGTTAAACTCTTCATTAAAGGTGGATTTAAAAAGTCAGGGAGTATATTAATGATTGCTGGCTTTATCATATTTGCTCTGGGAGTATATCTCTCTTTAAAGACGAGAACTATTCTTGATATCAGGGCAAGGGAGGGCGATAATACTCCCATCGGAATTGTTTCGAGTATCAAATCCGACATGCCTGACAGGATAATCGTGATTGGAAAGGAAAGACCTCCGCTTCCTTCAAAGGCAGAGGCTGAGATTAAGATTAATGGTCAGAAGCATAAAATCCGAATCTATCCCTTCAGTATCATCAGGGGTTCAGTCGTGTTTATATCAGGAGTGAATATATCTCCCTCTGTTGAGGTCATTCATGATAAAGAAAGGATTGTTTCAGATTTTCTTATGCTTTATCCCCCTCGGGATGTGAGGATAAACCAGCATGGCTCTCCTTACACATTATTTATATCCATTTATCCAGAAAGGACTTATAAAAAGGGAAGGCTCGATGTCAGGGAATATAACATTACTCAACCAGCCTTTACGATCAGCCTCAAAGAGGGTAACAGGGTTTTGATTGAAGAGGTACTTAAGCAGAGGACAACCATCTCAAAAAATTGAATTACGATCTCCACTGGAGAGTCAGTCAAATGGGTAGGCATAACAGTTATCAAGGATAGATCTCTGATTCTCCTTTATGCAGGATTGGCTTTGATTATCACCGGCTTATTCATTAGCCTGCTCAGTAATGGATGGAGATTATTGCACTCCTCGAATATAGATTTGAATGAATAAAGCCCTTTTAGATGAATGTATGGAGAAAAAAAACTTACCAGTCTGCCTGGTTTTTATTGTCAGAATTGAATAGCCTTTCTGAGATAATTGTTATTACCTCTTCAGGTCTTATCTCCTCAAGACATTTGCTTATCTTGGTTCCATTACATCCATCCCTTCCACAGGGTATGCAGTCCCAGTCCTTCTGAATGACGGTATGAATACCGCATCTCTGTATTCCGCTCTTCTTCGGATAGGGCGTTATTTCTGGCCTCTGTGTATTGTCCCAGGGTCCCCAACTAAAGGCACCACTTGGACCAAACAGCGCAATGACAGGTGTCCCCACTGATGCAGCTATATGCATGGGTGCAGAATCTACACCAAAGAATATGTAAGAGGCCTCTGATGCAGCAGCAAGCTCCTTTATAGTTGTCTTGCCGCAGAGGTCTATAACCCGTGAAGAGGAAATCGAGATAATTCTTTTTGCCCGTTCAAGTTCTTTTTTGTCAGGAGAGGATGTGACAATAACATTTAAATCCCTCTCAATCAACCAGTTGATTACTTTGGCCATGTATTCATCTCTCCAGCACTTAAAAAGCCATCTCGATGTAGGATGAACATGCACAATAGGTGCAGCAGGGTCAAGACCTTTTTCCCTGATAATATCTCTTATGAAGGCCCTTGCATCTTCAGGGATAAAAAAATCTACCTCTGTGTCATGGGCGATTATTCCGCCGGACTTCAGGACCTCAAGGTTCTGCAGGACCATATGCTTCTGTCCGTCAGGTCTAAACAGATGTGTATAAAGATATCTCTTGCCAGCAAATCCCCTTCTGGATTCCCAGCCGATCCTGTATCTTGCCCCTGAGATTGCTGATATGATAGCTGCCCTGTCTCCACCTGTAAGGTCAATGGCCATATCAAAATGTCTCTGTTTGATCCCTTTAAGGAATCTTATCTCTCCACTCAGTCGCTTTATAAAAGGTCCTTTTTTTATCTCCCTGTCCAGGGTTATTATTTCTTTAATAAATGGATTGTCTCTCAGGACATCATCTGTGCCTTTGTTTACGAGTGCTGATATTTCGGTATCTGGGAAGCTCTTTTTTAATGCCCTGAAGACAGGGGTTGTGAGAAGGACATCGCCAATATGACGGAGCTTGATAACGAGGATTTGCCTGACATCTTTAAAGTAAGACTTCCTCTCTTCTGTGTTTACGCTAAACTGTATTGAAAAACTATTGTTTCTCTGTTTTAACATGACTATTGATTGTCTTTATAAATTCCTCAGTGACACCCTTAATGGAATATTCCTCTGCCCTTTGTCTTGCTGCCTTTCCCATCGGGTCGTGATTTGAAATGCAAAGAGTTATCTTATCGGCAAGCTCTTCAGGGTCAGATAAATTGTTCGTTACAAAGCCTTCTCTGCCATCCTCTATTATCTCTGCCATCCCGTTATTTTTTGTGGTTATTACAGGTATCCCTGATGCCATTGCCTCAAGGCTTGCATTACTGAAAGGGTCGTATAGGGTTGGTAATACGAATATATCTGAGGCTGCATAAAACTTTTCTACTTCATGCTGGATGCCCAGAGGTATCAGCCTGTCCTTGACGCCAAGGTCTTTAGCAAGTTCCATATATCTCTCGTATGATCCCTTGCCTATTATGAGGACTTTAATATTCTTATTTGTAAACCGTAAAGCCTTAATGAGTGTGCTTAAACCTTTTCTTTCAAAGCCAGAGCCCACAAAAAGCAATACTATGGAATCTTCGGATATACTGAGTCCAGCCCTTATAGTGTGTCGCCATATATCTCTATTTTTAGGGTTGAATCTCTCCAGATCAACACCATTATAGATTATCCTAATCTTGTCCTCGGGAATTTGATAGTGTTCTAATATCTGTCTTTTAACCATCCGGGAGTTAACGATTATCAATCTTGTTTCATTAAAGATCCTTTTTTCTAAGTTTAGAAGCACGATGTGAAATGGATTGATCCTGAAAGAAACCATTTTGTAAAGGGGCTCGAATTGTGACCTTATCCTTAACCACTCAGCATGGCATCCATCACCTGCTCTGTAAATATCCTGGCATGTTGTCCTTTCAAAACTTATAATGCAATCATAGAATCTTGAGCTTTTAGCAGAGAGCCGTGACCTTACATTCATATTAAATGTCAGCGCACCCAGAAATGAGGTAATGGGAATTATATTAACCCTGTGAAAGATTATCCCCTCTTCGACAGACCATTGATTGGCAAAGACATGAATCTCCTGGCCTGCATCCATTAACTGTCTTATCAGGGTCTGCAGATACCTCTCAGCCCCTCCGTGAATGGAAAACCTTTTCTTTATAAAGGCGAGCCTCATGACCTCATTTCCCAGACCTTCAAGTATTTTAGAAAGGTATAATGACTGTAAAGGACTGCAAGTATGAATCCATAAATACCGTCCCTGAAGCCCTGTCTCAAAATGTACATCCTGATAAAGGTAAAGAGAGGTCGGAAGGTCATCTTAAGCAGAAGGAAAGATGCCTTTTGTGGATTATTTGACAATATCTCCTCTGCGGCAAGACTGGAATAGTTATCCATTTTTTTTATATATTCTGAGATAGTTCTGTAGGTGTAATGCTCAAGAGGGCTTTCAAGGTATCCAGCAGGTCCCTTAACAACAACCCTTTCATGAACCTTTCTTTCTTCTATGTAAGCCCTATCTTTCCTGAAAAGCCTGAGGGTATAATCAGGCCACCAGCCACCATATCTTATCCATTTGCCAAGAAAGAAGTTTTTTCGCGGCACATAAAAACCAAATTTATCTGTCGCGGAACGCAAAAGATCGCTCAATTCTTTTTTTAACTCAAGTGTAACCCTTTCATCGGCATCCAGGAGTAATACCCAGTTATTGCGGGCATAATTTATAGCTGTCTGTTTCTGTTGAGCATATCCCTGCCATTCCTGCTGATATATCCTTGCAGGGTATCTTCTACAAATCTCAATAGTCGCGTCATCACTGAAGGCATCGAGTACTACAATATCATCAAAATCCTTTACACTTTCGAGGGCATCACCTATGTTCTTCTCTTCATTCCTGGTAACAATTACTACAGAAACAGGAATCAAAAATTCCCTCCCACAAGATTTGCATTTATTGAGCCAATCTTTACCTTTGTCTGTAATTTAACAGGTATCTTTCTGTCATCATCGGTAAGCCAGATGAAAATGTCACCTTTCCTGTAAAAGATACCCTCTGATTTCATGAGGGGTTTGATAACTATTGTATCGAACTCGCCTGCTGGAACCTCCACCCTTTCCTTTCTCAGGACCTGAACCTCCACATTCCATACCTTTTTGCTATCAAAGATCGTAACAAAGACAGACTTCCCTACCTCAAGAGGCAGTCTCCTCAGGTAATAAAAACTGGATAACGGGTCAAGGATAGGGGTGGGTATATCGATTTCCCTTTTTTCATTGTTAAGATGGTCAATATACAGGACCTTTGATTGTTTTATATCAAAGATAACCTCCTTGTCCTTCCTGCGCTTACCCTCCCTGAGCTTCAGCCTGTAATTCAAAGAATTAGAAATATCCTTTAAAAGTCTGCTTTCAACCCTATCATCAACTGTATAAAAGACAGAGACCCACTTTGCAGACCTTGCAGTAGAGATTATTAAAAGCTGGTCCCCGCTGTCTTTAATCTCCAGAATCGCTTCTCCTGCCTTGATACCCGTCCATGTGAGGTCATAGACCAGTTTTTCAGGGATATTGAATGGAAATTGCCCTGCCTGTGATAAGTTACCGTTAGAGTAAGTGTCGAATATGCAAATAAACAGGATAAGTTGTAGAGCAAGAATTCTTGAGGCTTTTTTCAGGCAAGAAAAGAGTTTATTCATGCCCTTGTTCTGTAATCTTATTCCTTTCATGTGTTATATTAATACATGTTTGTAATTCCTGCAATAGACCTGAAGGATGGCAAATGCGTGCGCCTTCTTCAGGGAAGGGCAGATCAAGTCACTGAATATTCCAGTGAGCCTGTTGATGTGGCAAGGCAATGGGAATCGTGCGGTGCAAGACTCTTGCATATCGTTGACCTTGACGGTGCGTTCACAGGGAATCAAAGAAATATGGAGAGTATTTGTGAGATAAGAGAAGCAGTCAAGATGGATGTGGAAGTGGGCGGAGGCATCAGAGACATGGAGAGGATAGACCTGCTCATTTCTGCTGGAATCAACAGGGTAATTCTTGGCACCATTGCAATAGAAAGACCAGAACTCGTTAAAGAGGCTTGTAAAAAATATCCTGACAGGGTGCTCGTCGGGATAGATGCAAAGAACGGTCTTGTTGCTGTTAAGGGATGGGTTGAAGTAACAAAGGTTAAGGCAAAGGAACTTGCCTTAAAGATGCAGGACTATGGAGTTGCAGGGATTATATATACCGATATATCAAAAGACGGTATGATGACAGGTCCCAATATAGAGGCAACTTGTGAAATGGTGGAGACTTTAAATATTCCTGTTATAGCATCAGGTGGGGTGTCATCTATTGAAGATATTAAAAATTTAATGAAGATAAAAAACCTCTGGGGTGTTATCACAGGAAAGGCAATATATTCAGGTGCAATAGATTTAAAAGAGGCGATAAGATTAACGGAGAATTCAGATGAAATCTAAAGAGGCAATAATCAAAGATAAAATAGCAGGTCTTTCTGATATCGAGATCGGAAAGAAATACAAGATCACTTACCGTGAATTAGAGAAGATCATAAGAGAATTTACAGGTGTGAGTGTAAGTGCAATCAGGGAAAAGAAGAAGATAAAACATCTGCAACCAAAAGATTTTAAAGAAGAGACAACAACTGTCTGGAGTTTCAAAAATAGAGGAAACTGGGCAACGCATAGCGGTGAGTATAGAGGCAACTGGTCTCCTTATATCCCGAGAAATGTAATTCTTAAGTATTCAAAACCTGGAGAACTGGTGCTTGATTACTTTTGCGGAGCAGGAACAACTGCCGTGGAAGCAAAGCTCTTAGGTAGGAGGTGTATTGCATTTGATATTAATGACATGGCAATAGAATTAGCCAAGAAAAATGTATCTTTTGAGCTTCCACAAAAAGAACTGCCATTTCAACAAAAATACGAACCAGAACTATATGTAGGTGATGCAAGGGATCTTTCATCCATAGAAGATAATTCAATTGACCTTATCTGTTCTCATCCACCATATGCAAATATCATCCATTATACAGATCATAAGGATGGTGATCTTTCTTTCCTTGATATACATGAATTTCTTGAAGAAATGAAAAAGGTAGCACAAGAAAGTTTCAGGGTTTTAAAACCCAACAGACAATGTGCGATATTAATTGGAGACCTAAGAAGGCACAGGCATGTGGTACCATTAGGTTTTCACCTTATAAATATTTATCTAAAGGCTGGATTTAAACTCAAAGAACTTGTAATAAAGAGACAGCATAATTGCAAGACCACAGGTTTCTGGTATGCAAACAGCATAAAATTCAATTTTCTTTTACTTGCTCATGAGTATCTACCAATATTTGAAAAACCTCAACTCACACCAATCCGAGTTAGTGAAGAAATAGCAGGATATGATGCACTAAACGCTTTGATAAAACGATACAAAACTTATGAAAAACTACGAAATTTGGAAACAACTACAGTCTGGCTCTTTCCTGAATCCAAAATAGAGAAGCTTTTAACCCAGAATGTAGTACAGCGATATGGTAATAATAACTATAAAATAATCGCATTTGACAAATCAGAGACAGCACCTTTTTCATATCAACGAAAAAAAAGGGATTTAATCTTCATTAAAATCCCCTTTATAGATAAAACTATTACCTCAAAAAATGAGATAGAGGTTTACCAGAAAAAAATATTAGATGTGGTTAAAAGTGAGCTTTCTTTTCTAAATCAAAATGGGTTCTGTATAATTCAGGTAAAGGATATAAGGCTTCATGGGTATATTGAACCTATGGCAAAATTACTTGTGGACTCTATATCATATAATGGATTGAGACTTAAAGAAATTGTTATAGTCAGCAGAGAGGAACAAAAATCTGTGCCAGTGAGAAGCGAAGATAATGTTTTAGATATAACACATCAATATCTTTTGATTTATGAATATAAAGGAGAATAATTTGTTATGCTGAAATAATAATCTAATTAAAAATTTATTTGGGTCAGTGTGACATCTTCATTAAGATAACCCCCAGCCCAAATATTGTTTAATTTTTAAAAAATGGGAGAGAGGATTATTATGGAGATGTTGCAATTGGCAAATGAGTTAAGACAACTCCAAAAGGGTGAACACAGGGTTATTTATGTAAGTAATATCGGAACAAAAGTAACAGTGACTCAGACAGGGCGTTTCTCCCCTCATGATTTTGCTGTTGGATTGATCAGGGAAGGAGAGAATGAGTTTTATCCCACGCATATAAGACTATTAATAGATTTATATATTAAGAGAGAGAGTAACGAAACAGGAAGTATGGAACTGTTTAGAGCACTTGAAGATGTTTATAATGGAAATGATCCAATCCTTTATGTAGAAGAATTAAGAGGAATAGATTTTCCTATGCAATTAGATGAGGCAGAGGTTAATCTCTTTGTTGCCCAACTATTAATGATAGAACAGGATTTTAATTTTGGGCCAGGGGCACCGAAAAAAAGTAAACTGGACCCACCAAGAGAGTACTTAATGAGATTTATAAGATGGATTGCAGCTGGTGATACACAGATTGATAGAATAATATTTGCTGCAGCAGGTAGAAAATATCCAGCACCTGCTAAATACTCAAAACCTATTTATTAACCTATGCTTGCAAAGAGAATCATACCGTGTCTTGATGTGAAGGATGGAAGGGTCGTAAAAGGTGTGAGTTTTGTTAACCTCAGAGATGCAGGTGACCCTGTGGAGAATGCTATTTACTATGATGAGCAGGGTGCTGATGAGCTTGTATTCCTCGATATAACAGCATCTCATGAAAAGAGAAAGATAATCCTTGATGTTGTGGAAAGAACAGCAACAGATGTATTCATGCCCCTCACTGTTGGAGGTGGTATAAAGACCCTCTATGACATAAGGGACCTCCTTAATGCAGGGTGCGATAAGGTCTCTATTAATACCACTGCTGTAAATAATCCTGAATTTATAAGGGGGGCATCCCTTAGATTCGGAAGTCAGTGCATAGTTGTTGCCATAGACGCAAAGAGGATTCATGGCTCAAGATTCGAGATACGAACATCCGAAGAAATACCTGTGTGGCTTACATCATCAAAGGAACTTTTTGATAAATTAGTTATTAACACCTCACTCGCTACTTCTCACTCGACACCGCCTCTCTGGGAGGTCTATACACACGGAGGAAGAAGACCGAAGGGAATAAATGCAGTGGAGTGGGCAAGGTATATGGAGGAACTCGGTGCAGGTGAGATACTCCTTACGAGTATGGACAGGGATGGCACAAAGGATGGCTACGATATTGAACTTACAAGGGCTGTGTCAGAGGCTGTATCAATTCCAGTAATCGCATCTGGTGGTGCGGGGAACCTCGAGCACCTCTACGAGGGCATTGTCCATGGAAAGGCAGACGCTGTCCTTGCAGCCTCCATATTTCATTACAGGGAATACTCGATAAGAGAGGCAAAGGAGTATCTGAAGGCGAGGGGAATCACTGTGAGACTCCAGTGAATGATTTACAAGGTTCTTGCCGATTTTGTTGTAATCATTCATTTCTTCTGGATATTATTTCTTATATTCGGGGCATTCATAGGCAGGCAAAAAAGGGTCTTTAAAATATTTCATATATCAGGTCTGGTTTTTGCCCTTTCCATTCAGATACTCAATATTTATTGTCCTCTGACATACCTCGAGACATGGCTTAGATCAATGCATGACCCAACGACATCTTATCCGGGTTCGTTTGTTGCCCATTATGCTGAAAAACTGGTATATATTGAGTTGCCTCAATATATAATCATTATCCTGACGATCATTATATGCTGTTTCAGTTTCATGATATATAAGAGATACCACCTGCGGCCATGATATGCTACATAATCAAATCGGTTGACTTTTTTAGATAAAAGATGTTTAATAATTATAATTAATAAATTATTTGCGTGTCATGAAAAAGATTAAGGACCTAACAGAAGAAGAAAAGAAGGAGATGCCCCTCTATCCCATTGGTGTTGTCTCGGACCTTCTCGGCACAACAGACCAAACCCTCAGGTTATATGAAAAACACGGCCTTATAAAACCTGCCAGAAGAAATAAGAATCGCTTTTATTCTGAAAATGATATAAAGTGGCTCAAATGCATAAGGGAACTCATTCATGTCAAGAAAATAAGCATTGAGGGAATTAAAAAGCTTCTCGATTATGCACCCTGCTGGGAGATAACAGACTGTCCTGAAGAAAGAAAGAATAAATGCTCGGCCTATGTGGATCGTTCAAAGCCTTGCTGGGAACTGAACAGCATGATCTGCAATAAGGAATCAGGTAAAAAATGTGAGGATTGCGTGATTTTTCTTTCCCAGAGAAGGACTGAAAAGAAGGCCTCCTGATCAGTCGTAATCAGGCCTTTCTTCGATTAACCCCTTAAAGAGGGTCCTGGCTGTAGAGTATTCCTTTGGTTCTGTACCCTTCCTGAAGAATTCTCTGATTCCCTGTGATGGATCAGTCACGAGAAGACCATTTGAAGGGTCTATATAATAACTCACAATACCGTCAGGGACAGGAAACCCTACTGGTTCACCCGTATCTATTGATTTTACAAAGCTAAGCCATATCGGGGCCGCAGCCTTTCCACCTGTCTCCTCATTACCGAGTGGTCTCATGTCGTCAAAACCCACCCATACACAGGCAACTATATCAGAAGTAAAACCTACAAACCAGGCATCCCTGTAATCGTTTGTGGTACCTGTCTTTCCAGCAACAGGCCGTCCCAGTGCCTTGACCCTCCATCCTGTTCCGTAATTCACGACATCCTCCATCATGGAGGTTATTAGAAAGGCCGTTTCTGAGCTTATCACCTGTTCCCCTTCTGGCTCATTACTTTCAATTACAGAGCCCCTGGCATCGGTTATATATTTTATTGCAATGGGCTTCATCCTTACGCCATTTGCTGCAAAGACGCTATAGGCTGAGCAGAGCTCAAAAGGGGTAGTGGTCAGGCTACCGAGGGCAAGACTTAAGTCATGAGGCATAGTACTTTCTATTCCTAATCTCCTTGCAAAATCTATTACCCTGTCCACCCCGACCAATTCGAGCAGTTTTACCGTCACAACATTCCTTGAATAAGCAAGGGCATCCCTCAATCTGGTAGGTCCGTAATACTTATGGTCATAATTTTCAGGGCTCCATTCCCCCCTCGAACCTCCAGGATAGGTAACAGGCTCATCCTTTATAATGCTTGCAGGAGTATATCCCACATCAAGGGCAGCAGCGTATATAATTGGTTTAAAGGCTGAACCTGGCTGTCTCTTTGCATACACTACCCTATTGAATTCTGACCTTGAGTAATCATATCCACCCACCATTGCCCTTATAAAACCGGTGTTTGGATCTATTGCGACAATGGCTCCCTCCACAAGAGGGTCCTGCTCAAGGGACAACTCTACCTTATTACCACTAACAGAAAGAAATCTTACCTTAACAACATCACCGGCCTTTAAAATCTTATCGAGAGAGAAATCTCTGACATAGGTTGTCTTGCCCGTTTTTGGATTGATAATATTACTCGCCCAGCGGGCATTATCAATGGAAAGCCTTCCTATTATCCCTCTTGCCTTAATTATCGCCTCTTTTGGACTCACCTTAAGAACCACACCTGTCGTTATGTCCGTATAGTTTTCAGGTATCTGAAAGCCTGCATCCTTCCTTTTAAGCTCTTTTTTGACATCAATCTCCCTGTTCTCTACAGGTCCACGCCAGCCCCTTCTCTTATCAATCTCCCTTAGGCCTGTCTGTAATGCCCTCGATGCAGATACCTGAGCCTTCCTATCAAGGGTTGTATATACCCTCAGTCCCCCCTTATAGACCATATCCTCGCCGTATTTTTCTTCAAGGTATCGCCTTACGAATTCTATAAAATAATTGTTTGCCTCAACTCCTCCCCTCAATGTGGCAAAGTGAAGGGGTTGTTTTTCTGCCTTTTCCCTCTCAGAAGGTTTAAGAAAGCCTTCTTCTTCCATTCTCTTCAGGACAGTGACCTGCCTGTCTTTAGCAAGCATGATATTGTTATAAGGAGAGTAAAGCGATGGTGCCTTAATAAGGCCGGCTATAAGGGCAGACTCGGAAAGATTCAGGTCCCTCGCAGATTTACCAAAATATATCCTTGCTGCCATCTCTACGCCATATGCTCCATGGCCAAGGTATATCCTGTTTAGATATAATTCAAGGATTTCTTCTTTTGAGAGGCTTGCTTCTATCTTTTTTGCAAGGGCGATTTCCTTGATCTTTCTCGTAATGGTCTTTTCAGGGGTGAGGAAGGTTATCTTTGCAAGCTGTTGTGTGATTGTGCTGCCACCTTCTTTTATCCTCACATGAAGGATGTCCTTTACGGCTGCCCTCAGTATGGCAATATAATCAAACCCCTTGTGTTTCCAGAATCTTGAGTCTTCAACAGCAATAACAGCATTAACAAGGTGTTTAGGTACTGCCTTAAGGGGAAGATATATCCCCTTTTCTACCTTTAGCTCACCTATAAGGGTATCGTCGTCAGCATAAATCTTTGTGCCTGTTACTGACCTCTGGTTTTTGAGGTCCGCAATGGAGGGGATACTCTTTGCAAGGGCAAAATAGGTACCAAGAAATATCCCTATCACTGAAGCAAGGATAAGGAGAAATAATAACTTTTTAAAAAAACCGAACTTTTTTAGCATAACTTTATTATACCCCAGTGGAAGAAAATAATGCGTGAACTCATATAAAGTTGTTGTTAAATGCAAATAATTGGCATGTCATGGTTACATTCTATGATATAATTTCCTATGATTATCGGTGTTCCAAAGGAGATAAAGCGGCTTGAATTCAGGGTTGCCATAACACCATCAGGTGCTCATGAGCTCGTAAGAGATGGCCACAGGGTAATTGTCGAGAGAGGCGCAGGAACTCAGAGCGGATTTAGCGATGAAGAATACCTTATGGCAGGGGCAGAGGTTACTGATAAAGAAAGCCTCTTCAGGATGGCTGAGCTAATAGTAAAGGTAAAGGAACCCCTTCCCGAGGAGTTTCATTTATTCAGGGAAGGACAGATAGTCTTTACATACCTTCACCTTGCACCGAACAGGGAGCTCATAGATTTTCTCATGGAAAGAAAGATAACAGCCCTTGCCTATGAGACCTTTAGGAAGGATGGTGACCTTCCTCTCCTTGCGCCAATGAGCGAGATAGCAGGTCGAATGGCACCAATCGTGGCATCCTTCTATCTACAGAAGAGGTTTAACTCCTCAGGAATACTCCCAACAGGTGTCAGTGGTGTAAGACCTGCAAAGGCACTCATAATAGGTGCTGGAAATGTTGGCCTTAATTCTGCAAGGGTATGTCATGGCATGGGCATGGAGACTGTTGTATTGAACAGAGGTATAGAGAGACTAAAAAGGATAGACGAGTTGTTTCATGGAAGGATAAAGACCCTTGTCCTTACAGAGAATACATTAATAGAAGAAATAAAGGACTCAGATATAGTTATATGTGCTGTTCTGGTTCCAGGCGCAAGGACACCTGTAATAATAAAGAGAGACTTTCTCAAGATAATGAAAAAAGGCTCTATAATAGTGGATGTTGCAATTGATCAGGGCGGATGCTGTGAAACCTCTAAACCGACAACACACGATGACCCTATATACGAAGTTGATGGCATAATCCATTATGCAGTCACCAATATGCCAGGTGCCTACCCAAGGACATCAACCATTGCACTCACAAATGCCACTTTTCCGTATCTCAGGCTCATAGCAAAGGGTCTCACCAAAGCAATAGAGATTGAACCATGCCTTAAAACAGCAATTAATATACAGAATGGTATGATAGTGCATGAGGTACTGAAGAAATCAATGAATCAGGGTGTGGCGACATCCCTGTAAATGTAATTACCGCTTCTCTCTCACCAGGGTCTGGAAGGCAACGATATTGACTAAAATCTCATTTGTTGTTACCTTAGTATAAATATTGCTGGAGGTTTTTATGAATGTAAGATTTCGGAAGGATGACTCTCCTATATTAAAAAGACCAACTGGTTTTACCCTTGTTGAGCTTCTCGTTGTCATGGTAATCATCGGCCTTCTGGCAGCACTGGTTGGCCCGAGGCTTTTCCCCCAACTTGGTAAGGGGAAACAGGGTGCTGCAAAGGCACAGATAGAGCTCTTCGGTCAGGCCCTCGACCAGTTCAGGCTTGATGTCGGAAGGTATCCAACGACCCAGGAGGGTCTCAATGCCCTCGTGACAAACCCAGGAATAGAAAAATGGGATGGTCCCTATCTTAAGAAGGGGTTACCAAATGACCCCTGGGGGAGACCATACCACTATCAGTCACCCGGGACACATGGTGAATATGACCTCTGGTCCTATGGGAGGGATGGCTCTCCTGGCGGAGAAAAAGAGGATAAGGACGTAACAAGCTGGGAATGATCATCCGTGGGCCTCTGCCCAGTTTTCCCCTATCCCTGTTTCGACCTTAAGTGGAACAGAAAGATCTAAAACCCTTTCCATCTTTTCTTTTACTAAGGTCATCACATCCGTGACCTCATCTTCCGGGACCTCAAAGACGAGTTCATCATGGACCTGAAGGATCATCCTTGTCTTTAATCCCTTCTCTTTTATGGTCTTCCAGATATCAATCATGGCTATCTTTATGATATCTGCTGCGGTTCCCTGAATGGGTGAATTAATTGCAAGCCTCTCTCCGAATTGCCTTGTTGAGGATACCTTGCTTTTGAGTTCAGGGATTGGTCTTTTCCTTCCAAACATGGTCCTTACATGGCCCTCCTCTAATGCCTCTTTCAATGTCCTTTCAATATAGTCCTTTACCCCTCTGTGTCTTTCAAAGTAATTGTCTATGTACCTCTTTGCCTCTTCCCTTGTTATGTTTAATGCCTCGGCAAGACCAAAGGGAGATATGCCATAGACAACACCAAAATTGACGGTCTTTGCCACCCTCCGCATCTCAGGTGTTACAGAATTGGTATCCACATTAAATAGCTCGGAGGCCGTCCTTGAATGTATATCTGTGCCGGAGAGAAAGGCATCAATAAGGTTTTTATCATTACTCAAATGGGCGAGTATTCGCAACTCTATCTGGGAGTAATCTGCGGAGAGTATCAGATTACCGGGGCCAGCTATGAAGGCCTCCCTGATTCTCTTGCCCCACTCACCTTTAATTGGAATGTTCTGTAGATTCGGCTCACTACTTGATAGCCTGCCAGTGGCCGTGACAGTCTGATTAAAGGAGGTATGGACCCTACCTGTTACTGGATTAACAAGGGTGGGCAGCACGTCTGTGTAGGTTGATTTTAACTTGCTGAGGCTCCTGTAATTCAATATCTCCCTCGGTAATTCATGAGATTCTGATAATTCCTCAAGTACACTTAATTCTGTTGAAAAGCCTGTCTTGGTCTTTTTCCCTGGTTTGAGGCCAAGGGAATGGAAAAGGACCTTGCTCAGTTGCTTTGGTGAATTTATATTGAATTCCTCACCTGCTAAGAAATATATCCTCCTCTGAATTGAGTCAAGTTCCCTTTCGATCTCCTTTGACATCTCCCTCAATCTTTCTACGTCTATCATAAAGCCAGCCATCTCCATATCTACGAGGACATGTAGAAGGGGCATCTCAATATTTAGATAAACATTGTCCAGTCGCTCTTCTTTCAGTCTCGGAAATAATATCTCCTTCAATTCATAAGAAAGAGCGGCATCCTCACAGGCATAGACCGTTGCCTCCTCAATAGAGACCTCGGCAAAGCTCGTCCTCTTGCCAATAATCTCGGGGAAGGTCTTTTTACGATAGGAGAGGTATTCGAGGGCAACTTCCTCAAGATTATGATTTGGCCTGTTTGGGTTGAGGAGATAGGAGGCTATCATTGTGTCATAGAGCATATCAGATACCTCAATCCCCTCCTTTTTCAGGAAGGATATGTCAAACTTGAGATTATGTCCTATCTTTGGTATCTCCAGGTTTTCCATCAATTCCTTTAAGGCAGCAAGGCCTCTGTCCCTTCTGATCTGTTCCAGTATGGCTGCGTGGCTGAAGGGTATATAAAATCCCTTACCCTTATTTGCACAAAGAGCAATGCCAACGATACTGTCCTGCAGCGCATCTCTCCCGGTGGTCTCAATATCGATGGCAGTTGGTCCCTTGATTGTTTTCAGTAGCTCATAAAGTTGTTCAATATCCGTAATTGCTTCATATTCCCTCTTGACCTCAGTTGAGGGGATAAGTTTCATAAGGCTAATGAATTCAAGGTCTCTGAAGAGTATAAGGAGGTCTTTCCAATGTGGCTCTTTGACTTCAAGCTCAGATATATCGATTTCGAGGGGTACCTCAGCCTTAATGATGGCAAGTTCCCTGCTGATCTTTATCGAATCTATATTGTCTGTAATAAGTCTCCTTAACCTATCCCTCTTGACTCTTTCTGGATGGTTCAGCAACTCATCGAGACTGCCAAAATCTTTAAGGAGTTCCAGTGCTGTTTTTTCACCTATGCCTTTCACACCAGGGATGTTGTCAACGGCATCACCAGCAAGGGCCATTAATTCGGGTATCCTCTCAGGTGTGACGCCGTACCTCTCCATTACATAGCTGGCATCAAGCACCCTGTCCTTCATGGGGTCGTATATTTTTATCCTTTCATCAATTATCTGGAGCATGTCCTTATCAGCTGTCACGATAAACACATTTATGCCCTTTTCAGAGGCCTTTTTTGCAATAGTGCAGAGTATATCATCAGCCTCAAAACCAGGTATCTCAAAGACCTTTATATTAAAGGCATCTATTATCTTTCTTATATATGGTAACTGTCTTACAAGGTCTCCTGGTGTCTCTGGCCTCTGGGCCTTATAGGCCTCGAAGAGGCGGTGCCTTTCTGTAGGGACTGGGGAATCAAAGGATATGGCAATGCCATCAGGTTTTTTTTCTCTTATGATCTTGAGGAGCATGTTCGTAAAACCATAGATGGCATTAGTGGGAAGCCCCCTTGAATTCTGTAATTCCTTTATAGCATAAAAGGCCCTGTAAATATAGGAATTGCCATCTATAAGATAGAGATTCATAAGAGATTATAACATACCCATTGGAGCTTTAATTTAGGCTGACAGGTTTGCATGACCTTATGTTTTAACCAAGCATACAGGGTGGTACGAAATTAAGAGAGCAAAGGTTACTCAGTTCTATCGTTTGCCAAGATAACTTTTTAACAATGGCTTAAACATCTTGCCGTGGTTCGGGTATTTCAAATGCAATAACTCATGAACAATAATTTCCTTTCTTGTTTCAATATCTTCTTTCGATAGATCTGTTGACAGTGTTATTCGTCCTTGGCTTGAGCAGCTTGCCCATTTTCGTTTCATTTTGCGTATGTGTATCTCTTTGGGAGAAATAGCTATTTTTTAGCCCAGTTTAATATTTATTTTTTAAGATACTTTGCGGGTTTTGTTGTTAATGAAGTGTCTTTTTCAATTTTTGTCTCTGTTTCTGCTTTTGCCCTTATTGTTGAGGCAATCGCCTTATTTTCTGCCCATTATTGATGATAGGCTGCGAGTTTCTTTTTAGTCTCTTTGTCTTTTTCAAAAACAATGAAGTTCCTTATAATATCCAGAATCCTTGCTTTATCAAACATTCCCTCCAGGAGAACTTCAATTTCTATCAAATCCTTTTCAGGTTTTTCTGCATTGATGGTTTTCCATTGCATAAATCGTTCAGGCTCTGATGTGATAGTTCCCGCCCTTGCCTGCAACATCGCTGATGACAAGCATCTAAAAAGTGTTGAGATTTGCTCTTTATATGTTCGTAATTGATTGTAGGCGTCCCAAATGGGGGCGTTTTCATTGGCTGGATTTTTTAGTTCCATTACAATAAGCGGAATGCCATTTACAAATAGCACCACATTAGGACAGCGCTCCTGGTTATTTTCTATAACTGTAAGCTGATTGGTTGCCAGAAATTCATTATTATCAACATCCTTAAAATCAAAAAGCCAGATTTTCTCGTATCTTCCTCGTTATTTTTACGAACGGCAACATCCACCCCATCAACCAGTATTTTATGAAATCGTTCGTTTTCAAAGAGTAAGCTTTGACTTTCTCTTATAAGCACCTGTTTTATTGCCTGTTCTATGGACTCTGAAGTAGCAGAAGGATTGATTCTTCTTAAACTATTTCTTAATCTTTCAACAAGCACAACTTCTTTATAATCGTTTCTTAATGCAAACAATCCGGCCGGGAAATATTCCTCTCTGTCATTGCGAATAACCTCATAACCGAGGCTATCCATAACCGATATAACAAAATCTTCAAGATCCGATTCAGAAATAGCTTTTTTCATACCTTTTCTTCTTTTGATTTTTCTGCCTGCATAGAATGCGCGCATGAATTAACTATACTAACTGGCACACGAATTTTGCCAGACATAAGTTTTGGAAGAAGGGCATCCGGATGGCGGAGATGGTGAGGGAGTGAAGACAATTATTTCAAACAGCAATGGAACTCATAGACTTTTGCGGCATCTCGATTTTCTTAATTTTAAACTGAACTGGTTTTTTTCTTTAAGTCTTTTCACACCAACTGTTCATTAGATTTTCTTAAACTTCAGATGCTTCCTATATTGCCTCTTTCAGTTTTGCAATCTTTCTCTCTACAGTTATTTGAGAATGGTTGAGATGATCACGAAATATAAACCACGGGAATGTTATAATAACAAACCCATGGAAGATACACTACAGAGTATATTTTCTTATATTAAACAGAGAAGGCTTATAGACTTCAGTCTTTATAAGCAGAAGACCATCTTAAGAAGATTAAGGGGCAGGCTCGAAAAACTCGGTATAGATGATTATAGAGACTACCTTGATTATCTGAAGAAGAACCTTTCAGAGGTGGATGAACTCATCAATGTCCTCACGATAAAGGTGAGTTCCTTTTTCAGGAATCCCCTTGTATTCGAATATCTCAATTCCATTGTGTTGCCCGAGATTATCGAGAGGAGCAGGGATGGTGTTATAAAGGTCTGGAGCGCAGGCTGTGCAGGTGGTGAGGAGCCATATTCAGTTGCGATACTCATGAGGGAATTGATGAAGGATATGCCTGACCTCAGGGTGGTGATCATTGCCACAGATATCAATAGATATTCTATTGAGGATGCAAAGAGGGCAGTTTATAATCATGACTCTCTCGATAATGTTAAAAAGATACTCCTTGAGAGATACTTCATAAGAGAGGGAGAGAGGTTCAGGCTGAGGGACGAGATAAAAGAGATGGTGAGGTTTGAGTACCATGATGTAACGACATGTGCAGCACCAAAATCAGGGATATTTTCTGGTTACGACCTCATACTATTCAGAAATGTGAGCATATATTTTGAGAGGGAGATATCAGAAAGAGTCATGAGATTTTTTTCAAGGATAATCAATCCTCAGGGATACCTTGTGATAGGTGAGGCAGAGGCAATAACCGATGATATGAGAGAGGGTTTCATAGAGGTCTCTCCCATGACGAAGATTTTTAAAAAGGAAAATAGTGGTAAAATTATAAAAGGATGATAAAGTGGATAATCTCTGAGAGATGGAGGCTCTGCCTCGCGGGTCTTATAATAACTCTCATACCCATTGTATGCCTTTTTCTATATGTCTATATCGTGGTTGGCAGGGAGATCAAAGTAAACGCTATAAACGAAAGAAAGGATTATGTCTTATTCGTATCCACAATCCTTGATGAGAGGATGGAAAGGGAATTAGTCTATGGCACAGCCTTTGCGTTAAGACCATATCTCATAGATGCGATTAAGAGGGATGATAAGAAGGAGATGTCAAGACATCTCAAACAACTTGTGGATAATTCTGGCACCATCGGCATGGCTGTAATACTATCCCTCGAGGGTAAGGTCATTTCGAGTTATCCTTCCATGGGGATAGATATGGGAAAGGATCTTTCAGGAATTGCATGGTTTAAGGAATTCAAGGGTAAAGGAAAGGCATATATCTCTGATTTCTACGAAAACCCCTTTGAACCATCCATCCATACATTTATATATCTTATTCCATTTAAAGACAGGGATGGCAGGGATACAGGCATCCTCTGCATGATTCCTGAAAGGGATTATCTGAGAAATATCTTCCAGAGATTATTACCCCTTCGTGGTGGTTTCTTCTTTGTGGTGGATAAGAAGGGTATGAGTATATACCATCCTGTGTATCAGGGCAAGGCAGTGGAACTCTCCCATTATCCTCACATAAGAAAGGTTATAGATGAATCATCAGGCGCAGATATAGTTTATGATCCCATCACTGGTGAGGAGGTTATCCTTGCATACCATCAGTTAAATAAAGCAGGCTGGAAGGTTTTTAACCAGAAACCCCTGAGAGAGGTCCTCATCCCTCTCAGGGATTTCAGAAACAGTCTTATCATCTTTACCCTTGTGATAATGAGTATCTCAGCAATCTTTTCTTTCATAATCTCTGAGATAATAATGAGATTAAAGAGGATGGAAGAGAGGGAGAGGGTTTATGCAGACATACTCTCTTACTTGAATAGCGATGTGATGGATATAGAGGAGTTTTCAAAAGGGATCCTCAAAAGGCTGTATGATGCGGGTCTTATTGACGCAGGTGTCATCTATCTTGTAGAGGGTGGTGTGATAAGACCTGTGGCGTCTTTCAATATAGAGATGCCCGTTATTGCAGAAAAGATAGTTCATGAATGCATTGATCTGAAGGAACCCCTCAGGTTGAGGAATATCCCTGAGTCTGCATATATGAATATGATGGGACTCAGGATAAAGCCCCTCGATATAGTGGTTATTCCATTGATATATAAGGAAGATATAATCGGTGTTTTACAGATATCATCTATAAAAGGCATTGATGATAAGACCTTTGATGGTCTCTTGAAGAGGGTATCTCCACAGATTGCTATAAGTATTCAGGGACTTTTGGAGAATACTGAGAGGAGAAGACTCAATGAGGAACTTGTGCGTGCGAATGAAGAACTTCAGGCAATGAATGAGGAACTCAGAGATATGAATGAGGAATTGAAGTTAAAGCAGACTGAATTGAATGAGGTGAATATAAAACTCGCAGAGGCATCCAGGGCAAAATCCGAATTCCTTGCCAATATGTCTCATGAATTGAGGACACCTCTTAATTCCATAATAGGTTTTTCTGACCTGCTCCTTAACCGTATGTATGGAGACCTGAATGAGACGCAGAAGGAGTATATAGAGATAATCAATAAAAGTGGAAGACATCTTCTGAACCTGATAAATGATATCCTTGACCTCTCAAAGGTAGAGTCAGGAAAGATGGAACTCGATGTCTCTAAGTTCAGGATTGATGACCTCTTCACATCAGTAATAAATATGTTCAAGGAGAAGGCGATAAAGCACAATCTTAAACTCACACTCGATATTGAGCCAGTTGCTGATATGGAGATGGAGGGTGACGAAAGAAAATTAAAACAGATAATGTTTAATCTACTGAGCAATGCGGTTAAATTTACTCCTGATGGAGGTTCCATAACTGTATCTGCAAGACTGATTAAAGGGCCTGAATCAGGGAGCGATTGCATTGAGGTATCAGTGAGGGATACAGGGATTGGTATAAAGGAGGAGGATATACCACGGTTATTTAAAGAATTCGTCCAGTTACAGCCTGTATATGAAAAGAGTTATGAGGGTACAGGTCTTGGGCTTGCCCTCACCAAGAGACTCGTGGAGTTACATGGCGGAAGCATAAGGGTCGAGAGTGAATACGGTAAGGGCAGTAACTTTATATTCACCCTTCCTCTGAGACAGAAAGGAATAGTGAAATCTCAAAAGAAAAGAGATGTTAAAGAAGGGAAGATAAAAAATATTCTTATAATCGATGATGATGTAAAGACAGTAGAGATTATTAAAAACTCTCTGGAGAGAGAAGGATTCTCGGTATGGAGTGCAATGAGCGGAAGAGATGGTATTGAACTGGCGGAAAAGGAGGCAATTGACCTCATTATCCTTGATCTCATGATGCCTGATATGAGCGGTTTTGATGTGCTCAGGCACATAAGGTCCGATGAGAGGCTCCGTGATGTCCCTGTTATTATCCTCACTGCAATGGAACTCCCTCTGGATAAGAGAGAGGAGATCATGAAGGATGTTAAACTGATTATTGAGAAGGGGATGCTTTCAGAGAAGGCATTTATCGATATGATAACAGATCTATCATGAGGAGGGGTGAAGGATGGGTTTGAAGATCCTCATTGTGGATGATGACGAAGATAACAGGAGATTACTCAGGGATCTCCTTGCCTTTTATAAGCATGAGGTAATGGAGGCGCGCAATGGAGAGGAAGGATTAAGAATGGCAATAGAATATAAACCCGATATTATCCTGATGGATATACAGATGCCTGTCATGAATGGGTTTGAGGCTATTCGTAGATTGAAAGCCATGCCAGAGACAAAGGATATAAAGATCATATCAATAACATCCTTTGCGATGCCAGATGAGAGGGAGAGGGTGCTGAGATCAGGTGCTGATGGATATGTTACAAAGCCTGTAGATATAATGAGACTACCAGAGATTATAGAAAAGGTTATGAGGGGTTAAGTTAAGGAGTTATTTATGGACAGAATAAAGCCCAGAATCCTTTGTGTGGATGATGAACCTCTGAATCTCAAACTCCTCGAGGCATTACTCGTCCCTGAGGGATACGATGTTATAAAAGCTGATAATGGGAGAAAGGCACTGGAGTTGCTCCAGAAGGAGAGGGTGGATGTGGTTCTTCTTGATATCATGATGCCAGAGATGAATGGATTTGATGTCTGCAGAAAGATAAAGAATGATGAAAGACTGAGGAGCATTCCTGTTGTGGTATTAACATCCTTAACATCAAAGGAGGACAGGATCAGGGCAATCGATGCAGGTGCCGAGGACTTTATCTCCAAACCATTCGATCAGATAGAGGTTCTTACGAGGATAAGGATGCTTTACAGGGTTAAGAGCCTCAATGATAGACTCAACTCTGCTTACAGAGATGTGAAAAGCCTTACATCCTTCGGAGAGTATCTTGTAACAACGATAGACCCTAAGAGATTCAATTTTTCAGAATCTATCAGGGAACTGGTTAAATATTTTTTAAGAACAGGAGAGAGGGGAGATGATAGACCTGAATATATACTTGTCGGTTATCCTGAAGAGCAGGATTATCAATATATTTTATATGCATTCAGTGCACCTGAAAGATATCTTAATGAGGTGATGTCAGGTCTGGAGGGAGTTAAAGGAAAAGGATTTTTCAATAAAGATTCAGAAGACCCTTTTTTTAAAGAGATTGTCCGGAGATTGAGAGGGCTTGATGTACAGATAAATAATATGGTCATATCCATTGACGATGCAGTGAGCATATTCTTTATGAATTATCCAAGACCTGTTTCAGAGCATGACATCTCTGTTCTTGATAACTTCAATATGCAGTGCAAATTTTACAAAAATATCTCAGAGCGCATAAGGGATATAGACAGTGCCTTCAGATACACTGTTTTTGCCCTTGCAAGGGCAGCGGAGGCGAATGATGAGGATACAGGAAACCATATCATCAGGGTGGGAGAATACTGTGCGATCTTATCAGAGGGTCTTGGTATGGATAAAGAATTTATATCAGCAATAAGGCTTCAGGCAACACTTCATGATGTGGGAAAGGTTCATATACATCCTGATATCCTCAAAAAACCTGGCAAATTAACTCCTGATGAATGGGAGATTATGAAGACACATACAATAATGGGTGCAAAGATAATAGGTGAACACAGAAGATTCGTGATGGCAAAGAATATCTGCCTCTGCCATCACGAGAGGTGGGATGGAAGTGGTTATCCACGCGGTCTCAGAGGAGAGGAGATACCTCTGGAGGCGAGGATAATGAGTATAGCTGACCAGTATGATGCATTGAGAAATCCAAGGGTTTATAAGCCTGCATTCGACCATGATTTAACCTACAGGATAATCACTGAAGGAGATGGAAGAACAATGCCCCAGCATTTTGATCCCCTGATCCTCAATATCTTTAAAGAAAGGGCTCGGGAATTTAGAGATGTATATGAAAGTTTAAAGGGTTAGGGATTTAACAGTAACTCTACCTATTTTAAGTAATATGTAAATCTAGTCCCAACCTTTCGATAATCTTTCTTGTCGTTCTTAGGAATTTCTGCTAACTGCCACCCATTGGGCATCTTGAGTATATATATCCTCACACTCTTGTCCAAAATAACTTTTATAGAACTCCGATCTGGGTAGAATAGATAGTATGGTTAAATTATAAACCCAGACCGGAGGTGTATATGAATAAGTATACCAGTATTTTCAGCCAAATTCTATCACTTTTTCCAAGGGTAGAATTTGAGAAGTTAGTAAAGGAGACGAGAGGACTAAAGGAGCAGTGAAGTTGCATCTACTTCTTGACCATTCAGGATATTTACCTGAATATGCGCATATAACAGAAGGCAAGGTACATGAAGTAAACATATTAAGGAGACTCCAGTTCTCACCTGGTGCCATAGTAGTAATAGATAGGGGGTGTGTAGACTATGAGCTATTTGGGAGATGGACAAAAGAAGGGGTGTATTTTGTAACGAGGTTAAAGGACAATGCCTCTTACAGAGTAATAAAGAGACTGCCTTTACCAGAAAACAGGAACATTCTTAAAGATGAGATAATCAAATTCAAAGGATTTTATGCAGAAGAAGACTGTCCATATGAGTTAAGGAGGATAGAAGTCATGGACAAAGAGACAGGAGATATAATAGTGCTTCTTACAAATCATCTCACCTTTGGTTCAACCACCATAGGAGCGATATACAAAGACAGATGGCAGTGCAGATTTTTAAGACCCTTAAACAGAATCTGAGGATAAAGACCTTTGTAGGGACATCAGCAAATGCTATTAAGATACAGATTTGGACAGCATTAATAGCGATACTGATACTGAAGTATCTAAAAGTACGTTCTACCTTTGGATGGTCACTCAGTAATCTTGTGGCATTATTGAGGTTGAACCTATTTACATACAGGAACTTATGGGAATGGATAAATAAACCATTAGAGGTGCAACAATATGAAGGAGATTAAAACAACTATCATTGAGGCTTGTTTAATTGGACAGCATATGGAAATAATAGAGGGTAACCTGATTTTGAAAAGGCAAATTTTCTTGTCCAAAAGCCTTATTTTATGAGGGTGTATTTTATGAATTTAGATTATTCTGGACAGCAATGTGATAGAATATTTATTTGAAATCTGAAAAAATCTCCCTCAAATATTCCTGGCTTTCTCCCTAAATGAACATCTGATAGATGTATCAATTTGATTTTACTCATTGTTTAAATTATAGCAAATTTGTCCCTATCATGAAATTGTAAAATTGAAGAAGGCCCTAATAGCCCGCAGGTTGGTTCGCAAACCATCCCGACTTAAGCATAACATTTTTTCGCTGATTTAGCAGGTCATGAATTTTAGAAGAGATAATCTTTGAGAGGAGGGACTTGACAAATTTGAAATAATCATATATAAATATATTTATATGAAAAATACATTGAAGACACTAAAATTACTCTCTGATGAAACGCGCCTGAGGATATTGATGCTCCTCAAAAAGAGGGAATTATGCGTCTGCCAGATAATGGCTGTCCTCGGTGTGTCACAGCCCCTTGTATCGAGAAACCTTGCCCTGCTTGATGACGCAGGATTGTTAAGTGATCGAAGGAAGGGGAAGCTCATTTTTTACTCAGTGAGAAAGGACCTGCCTTCATTTGTGTCTCGGCTTTTAAGATTGATGAGTGATGAACTCAGGGATGATAAGACGATGAAGGTGGACATAGAGAGTCTTCGGGATTGTTATGAGTATCAGAAAAAGAGCGGAAGGTGTGATATGCAGACATTTCTTGCCTTTATGGAGGAACAGAGAAGGAAAAGGAGGAGGGGAAAAGTATGAACATAAAAAGAATACAGCGAATGTTTTTTTGTCTGGCATTAATAATATTTTTACCTTTCTGGTCCAATCCTACCAGTGCAGAGGAGGCGATAACACTTGAAAGAGCTATAGAGATTGCAATGGAAAATAATCATGAACTCAGGGCAATGAAGAACGCCCTACTTGCAGAGGAAGAAAATGTTGGCATCGCAAGGAGCTATTTACTTCCAAAGATAACCTTTGAGGAGAGGTTTATGAGGACCGATAATCCAACCTACGGATTCATGGCAAAGCTCAATCAGGAGAGGTTTGGCATGGAAGACATTGCCATTCCGTCCCTCAACAATCCAAAACCAATAAATGATTTTCAGAGTACCCTGAGTTTCGAACAACCCATCTTTGTCAAAAAGGCAAATCTCGGCCTTGATATGTCAAGGAGAGAGTTAAGGGCAAAGCAGGAGGAATTGAATAGAAAAAAAGAGAATGTTGCCCTGATGGTCGCTAAGGCCTATCTCATGATATTGACGAGCAGGGAATATGTTAAGGTCAGCGAAAGGTCTCTGGAGGATGCAAGGGAGCATCTCAGGATCGCCGAGGCAAGGGAGAAGGCAGGCCTGGGCCTTTATTCAGATGTCCTGAGGGCATCGACAGCCGTAATCGAGGCAGAGCAGAGGCTTGTCAGTGCAAGAAAGAACCTTGCTCTGGCAGAAAGATCCCTCGGCCTTTTACTTGGCCTTTCAGAACCTGTCCATATAGCTGATGAGTTTATTGACACTCCTGTTATGGATATTGACTACTATATTGATTCAGCTTCATCAAGGAAGGACCTCGAGGTGATGAGACTAAGGTATGAGAATGCAAAGATGAATATAAAGGTTGCAGAGTCAGGCTATCTGCCTGTAATAGGCATCGGTGGGGCTTATCAGTTCAATGACCACAGGAGGCCCTTTGGCTCAGAAGGTAGCAGCTATAACATAGTTGCGTTTCTTAGATGGGAACTCTTTGATGGTATTAAGAGGGAACACGAGATAGCAAAGGCAAAGTCTCAGGCCTCGGAGGTGTCAGAGTATCTTGAAGGGCTGAAGAAGGCAATAACATTTAAAATCCACGAGGCATACATGAGTGTTGAGGAGGCTCGGAAGAATCAGGAACTTGCCCTTTCTGCATTGAATAGCGCTGAGGAGGGGAGGAGGCTTGTCAGGATTCGATATGAGAACGGCCTTTCTCCAATGGTCGATCTTCTCGATGCACAGTTAAATGTTGACCACGCCAGGGCAAACCTCGTGGCTATGCAGAATAATTACAGAATAGCAGTAATGAATCTTAAATATGAAAGTGGCACTATTTTGAAGGATTTAAAAAAAGGAGGAAAGGATGCTCATCAAAAATAATTTCTCTAAGGGTAACGCAGCAAGGGTATATAGTCTCATTACTCCTCTTTTGGTCCTGATCTTTGTAATACCTTTAACAACAGGATGTAAGGGAAAGGTAAAGGAAGGGAAGGTTGAGCCTGAAAGGCCTATTGTAACAGGGGTCAAGACCATGGAGGTATCAAGTACATCCGTAGAGGACTATTATGAGACATCGGGCAGTGTAAGGGCGAAGAATATAGCAGTTGTATCAAGCAGGATGATGGGAGAGGTTAAGTCACTTAATGTCAGTGAGGGTGACTTTGTTAAGGCAGGACAGGTGATGCTTTCCGTTGATGACAGGGATATTGTAGAAAGGGTCAGGGCTGCAGAGGCAGGCTATAAAGAGGCATTAAAGGGCCTTGAGGCAGCAAAACAAAACAGGTCTCTAATTGACATAACCTATCAGAGATATAAAAGGCTCCATAACGAGAAGGCAATATCGGACCAGGAACTGGACCAGATAGAGACACAGCGGAAGGTTGCAGAGATTGAATATGAGAGGGCATCAGAAATGGTCAACAGGGCAAAGGCAGGCCTTTCAGAGGCAAAGGTATATCAAGGCTACACAAGAATAGTCGCACCATTTGCTGGTGTTGTTACAGAAAAGAAGATTGAAAAGGGTAGCATGGCAGTTCCAGGCGCTCCCATGTTGACTATTGAGGATACATCCTCCCATCGTGTGGATGTGAATGTAAACGAAGGGCAGTTAAGTTCTATAAAAAAGGGTGCAACCGTGGACATAATAATCGATTCTCTTGGCATTAGGACAAAGGGAACTGTCACAGATATCGTCCCATCCATAGACCCCTTATCGAGGACCTTTTTGGTCAAGATCGATATAAGGGCAAAGGGATTAAGGACAGGTCAATACGCTAAGGTAAGTATTCCTATCGGCAAAAAGGATGCAATCCTTATCCCTGCCGCTTCTGTGGTTACTAAAGGTCAGTTAACAGGCGTATATACAGTAAGTGCAGATAACATAGTTTCTTTCAGACCAGTGAGGATTGGCAAAACCTACGAAAACATGGTTGAGGTCCTCTCAGGTCTCAACAGGGGAGAGAGGATAGTAACCGATGGAGTTGAAAAGGTTATTGACGGAGGGATAATCAGATGAACGGCATCGGCATATCGGGAAGGATTGCAAAGGCCTTTATAAGGTCCAAGCTTACGCCCCTGATCGTAATAGCATCTCTTGTTCTCGGATTATTTGCGGTCCTTGTTACTCCGAGAGAGGAAGAGCCCCAGATCATTGTGCCCATGGTGGATGTCTTTGTCTCCTATCCTGGTGCAACGGCAAAGGAGGTTGAGGAGAGGGTCACAAAGCCAATGGAGAAACTTCTCTGGGAGATAAAGGGTGTTGAATATATCTATTCTATTGTGAAGCCTGGCATGAACCTAACGATTGTGAGGTTCTATGTAGGCGAGAATATGGAGGATAGCCTTGTAAAGCTTTACAACAAGCTAATGTCCAATTATGACAGGATTCCACCAGGGGTATCGCAACCACTCGTAAAGCCGAAATCCATAGATGATGTCCCCATACTTACCTTAACACTCTGGAGTGAGAATCCGGGTTACTCGGGTTACGAACTGAGAAGGATAGCAACAGCCCTCTGTGACGAGATCAAAAAGGATAAGGATGTCTCTGAGTTCTCTGTAATTGGCGGACAGAGGAGACAGGTCAGAATAATCCTTGAGCCATCGAGGCTAAGGGCATATAATGCCTCGGCATTTCAGATAATGAATGCCTTACAGAGAGCAAATTTTGTGCTTCCATCAGGGGCATTCCCGGCAGAAAATAAGGAGTTCCTTGTCGAGACCGGTGCGTTTATTAAGGATGCTGATGAGGTTGGCAGGATGGTAGTCTCTGTATTTAATGGAAGATCTGTCTATCTGAGGGATGTTGCCTTGATTATGGACGGACCAGAGGAACCGTCAAACTATGTCTTCATGGGTCTCGGACCATCAGCCCATAAAAAAGGAATTAAGGCAGGTAATACGGCTCAGTATGAGGCTGTTACGATAGCAATCTCAAAAAAGAAAGGGGCAAATGCAAGCATTGTTGCCCATGAGGCACTGAAAAAGGTTGAGGCATTAAAGGGGAATCTAATCCCATCAGATATCAATGTGACGGTCACAAGGAATTATGGTGACACAGCAAAGGAAAAGTCTGACGAACTCCTTGAACATATGCTTATTGCCACTATCTCTGTTATTATACTCATTGCCCTTGCTCTTGGCTGGAGGGAGTCGATAGTGGTTGCTGTGGCAGTGCCTGTTACCCTTGCCCTCACATTGCTTATAAACTATCTTTACGGTTATACCCTAAACAGGGTAACGCTCTTTGCCCTTATATTCTCAATAGGTATCCTTGTGGATGATGCCATCGTTGTCGTTGAGAATATCCACAGGCATTTCAAGCTCCATAAGATTGACCCATTGACGGCGGTATTCGCTGTTGATGAGGTAGGTAACCCAACTATCCTTGCCACATTCACTGTCATTGCAGCCCTTCTACCCATGGCCTTCGTGTCTGGCCTCATGGGTCCCTATATGAGACCCATACCTGTTGGTGCGTCAGCAGCAATGCTTTTTTCACTCCTTGTTGCCTTTATAGTAAGTCCATGGCTCAGTTATATAGTCCTCAAGAATGTAAGGCATGAGGATTCGCCAGAATCAAAAGAGGGCGATAAGATGCACAGGGTTTATGAAAAGGTCCTCGGTCCAATGATAGATAACAGGAGTAAGAGATTCCTTGCCCTTGGTATTGTTGCCCTTTTGCTTGGACTCGCAATTCTCCTTGTACCCTTCAAGGCAGTTACAGTAAAGATGCTCCCCTTTGATAATAAAAGTGAACTTCAGGTAATTATTGATATGCCCGAGGGAAAGACCCTTGAAGAGACAGTAGCACTCACCAATGAAATGGGTAATTATTTAAAAACCGTGCCAGAGGTTACCGACTATCAGGCCTATGCAGGTGTGGCAGCACCCTATAATTTCAATGGCCTTGTGAGGCATTATTTTTTGAGGTCAGGTAGCAATGTGGCTGATATTCAGGTCAATTTTGTTGCAAAGGGAGAAAGGAAAGCCCAGAGTCATGACCTTGCAAAAAGGCTCAGACCGGAGTTGAAGAGGATTGCTGACAGATACGGTGCAAGGATTAAGATTGCGGAGATCCCGCCAGGCCCGCCAGTGTTAAGCACCCTTGTAGCAGAGGTCTACGGGCCTGATGAAAAAAGGCAGTTAGAGATCGCAAGGCAGATCAGGGATATCTTTGAAAGTACAGAAGATGTTGTTGATATTGACTGGTATGTTGAGGATGAGCAAGAAAAGCTCATCTTTGACGTTGACAGAGAAAAGGCTGCCTATCACGGTATAAGCTCTGAGGCTGTGGCACAGGCTGTAAGGATAGCCCTTAATGGAATGGGAGCAGGTCTTGTTCACTTTGATGAGGAGAATGAGCCTGTTGAATTGTTCCTCAGGATGCCTCTCAGCGAGAGGGCAGGTATAGAATCTTTGAAGGAGTTGACCATACCATCTTCTACAGGTATCCCTGTTTCACTTTCAGAACTCGTCAGGGTTAGAAAAGGGATAGAGGATAAGACCATCTATCATAAGAACCTTAGAAGGGTGACATATGTGATAGGCGATGTGGCAGGAAAAGAAGAAAGCCCTGTTTATGCCATTTTGAAGATGAGGGATAAGATTAAGAATTTGAAACTCCCTGAGGGTTATGAACTGAGACAGTACTCCTCTGTTCAGCCCTGGCTCGAGGATAGATATGCCATGAAATGGGATGGTGAATGGCACATAACCTATGAGGTCTTCAGAGACCTGGGCATAGCCTTTGGCGCTGTCCTGATACTTATTTACATACTCGTTGTTGCCTGGTTCAGAAGCTTCATCACACCTATCATCATAATGGCGCCAATACCACTTACCCTTGTCGGCATACTGCCAGGACACTGGCTTTTTGGTGCCTTCTTTACAGCAACCTCTATGATAGGCTTTATTGCCCTCGCAGGCATCATCGTGAGGAACTCGATACTCCTCGTTGACTTCATAGAGATGGAGTGGAGGCAAAAAGGAGGTCTCAGAGATGCCCTGATTAAGGCTGGTGCAGTAAGATTCAGACCCATTGTATTGACAGCAGCAGCAGTTGTAGTCGGTTCTTTTGTTATGCTCTTTGACCCAATATTTCAGGGACTTGCGATAGCCATGATGTTTGGTGCAGTTGCAGCAACAGGGCTCACTTTAATAGCCGTTCCACTTCTATACTATGAGTTTTTCAAAAACAGGACCTGCCCTGCAAAGGCAGAAGAGATAGAAGAAAAGGAAGAGACAACATAAAGGAGGTGTTAATTATGTATATTGCGCAGACCGATAGCTGGTACCTTGAAAGGCTCATATGCTTAATAGCAGGGATCTTTGCCCTCGGCAGTGCCCTCCTTGCATGGCTTCACAGCCCATCCTGGCTGATCCTTACAGGGCTTGTTGGCATAAACCTGATAATATTTGCCCTCTCAGGTTTCTGTCTGATGGCAAATATAGTTTACAAGCTCGGCGCAAAACCGAAACTGAAAAAAGGTAATGTTAAGACGCACCATTGATTAAAAGGAGGTGATGATATGGCTAAGAATGAGTATGTCTGTCTTGATTGCGGAAGACAATTTGTCTTGAGTACATCCTTCATAAAGAAGACAGAAGAGAGATGTCCATACTGTGAAGGTAAGAGGCTGATGAAGATAAATCCCTCATCATGGTATGGTTTTTTTGATGGCGGGGGGTGAAATCCCTGGGGTTGTTAGGCCGTGCGCCTACTTTCCAATACAGAAAGAACTGAAAATCCTGTTCAGTATATCCTCTGTTGTGACGGCCCCGATGATCTCTCCAAGATTATCGAGGGCTTCACGCAGGGAGAAAGCAACGATCTCCTCTGGCATTGAGTTCATCATGTCCATATGGGCCTTTCTCAGAGACGAGATGGCATTATCTATTGCTATTTTGTGCCTTATATTTGTTACCATTATGCCCTCTGGCTCCCCTGCTGATTTCCTGACAGTGAGTTCTATAATCCTGTCTTTCAGTTTGTCAAGGCCTTCGCCTGTCTTTGCTGATATCCGCAATCCCTCTAAATTACCTCTTCCTTGTGCCTTATCTTTAATAAGGTCTGATTTATTGAATCCTAAAATAAAGGCCTTTCCCTTCTCCCTGACCTTTTCAATAATATACATATCCTCATCACTTACAGGGTTGCTCCCATCAATAAGTATTATGACGCTGTCAGCATCATCTATGGCCTGGAGGCTGCGCCTCACACCTTCCCTTTCTGCCATATCATGGGCCTCTCTGATGCCTGCTGTATCCATGACCCTCACAAGGAATCCCTTTATATTCAGCAGTTCTTCAATGACATCCCTCGTTGTACCGGGAAACTCTGTTACTATTGCCCTGTCTCGCATTAGTAATGCATTAAGAAGGGAGGATTTACCGACATTGGGTCTTCCCACGATAGCAACCCTGATTCCCTCTCTTAGAAGTCGCCCCTCCTCATATGTCCTTGACAGCCTGTTGAGCTCCTCTATGATTGTGGATAATTCATCTCTGATGGTTCTGAATGTAGCAGGCTCGATATCCTCATCGGGGAAATCGATATAGGCCTCCAGGTGGACGCAGAGGTCTGTCAATCTTTCCCGGAGGCTTGTTATAAGTTCTGAAAGGCCTCCCCTGATCTGCTCGATGGCAAGCCTGTGGGACGCCTCTGTCTTTGCCATTATGAGGTCTGCCACTGCTTCTGCCTGGGAAAGGTCTATCCTTCCATTAAGAAATGCCCTCTTTGTGAATTCCCCTGGCTCTGCAAGCCTCGCCCCTTCTCGCAAGACAAGTTCAAGGGTCATTCTCAGGGGGAAAAGGCCGCCATGGCAGTTTATTTCAACGATATCTTCCCTCGTATATGTGTTAGGTGCCTTCATGACAGAGACGAGGACCTCATCGATCTTCTCACCTGTCAGGGGGTCTCTAATGAATCCATAGGTCATGGTATGGGATCTTACTTCGGAAAGTTTTTTCCCCTTTGGAGATACAAAAAGCCGATCCCCTATCTCAATGGCATCCTTCCCGCTCATCCTTACTATCCCGATACCACCCTCACCAAGTGGTGTAGAGATGGCAGCTATTGTGTCATTAAGCATTAGCAATTTTATAACATAGAAAGATTAAAGGACGGGCCTGCCTATCGGCAAACAGGTATTGATTTATTATACCATAGACAGTCCTGCCTGTTAGCAGACAGGCAGGACTTAAAGTACAAACCTATCTACCATCCTGTGCAACTCCGAGGCAAGCCTTGCAAGGTAATGAGATGCACTCCTTATCTGTTCTGTTGCAGCAGTAGAACTTTTTGTGATATGCGAGATATTCTCCATGCTCTGGGCTACCTCCTCAGAGGCAGCAGATTGTTCCTCTGCTGCAACGGCTATCCTCTGAACCATTTCAACAGCCCTGTCAGCAGAGTGAACTATCCTTACGAGGGATTCCTTTGTCTCCTCAGCAAGTCTGACGCCTTCCTCGACCTCTCTAACACCTGTCATCATTGCCTCAACAGACCTCTCTGTCTCGGCCTGTATCCATTTAATGGCGGTATAATTTAAATTGTGTCTATGAATAAGAAGGCATTATATTATTGACTATGGAGAGAAGGGCGGAAGAGACCAGATGGTTATGGCGAAA
>FWWM01001998.1_pt1 | contig 57983 bp, 45 predicted proteins | sample 2228351 | NCBI WGS metagenome assembly FWWM01 (sample SAMEA103939774, study PRJEB20133) | metagenome
CGTGCAACTGTGTGACTATTGTATCACCATCAGGCACGGAGGGGAACTCCCCCTTGGCGCCCAAGCCGTCACCGTGCCATTCCGCGGAACGCAGGGACGGAGCAATCGCTTCTACCTCACAGCCGTTGCGACGGAATCTCAATGGTCACCTCGAACGCAGCAACATGGATTTCAAACCGAAGCGGGATGTTGGTGAGCACAGTGATCTGCCCCCGCACCGAGTCGTAACGAAGACGGTCAAAGTCGTAGCGCCCAATGTTCTCACTTTCCTGCAGCAGATACTTGAGCACGTGGTCGATGCGTAGAAAGGAACGCACAGGCGGGGTGGTAACGCCCGTTTTCCTGAAAGCGTATCGTGCGTCAGTCTCAGGATGCTGCCACTCGAAGGGTACATCCAGTCTCGACGCAGAGGCGTCGAAGGTGATGTCCTCCGTATTGAACCAGCAGTCATGGATGATGTCATTGATTGCCTCAATGAACTGTGGCGAATCGATGTGTAGAAGCGGACCCATCTTCGCATTCCTGCCTTCAGAACCAGTAGAGACTCGCGAGGTAGGCACACACACCTTGCTGTCAGCTTTGCTTTTTGTCTCCCAACAACAGCTACTCTCTATCCGCCCCTCTTTTCCATAATCGGCTAAGCCAACTGAATAGACTTTGCTTCCTGTCCTTACTCAGCCGTGTTGTAAGGCGCATGCGTTCAACATACTGTTTAACCTTTTGCTCACTCCACCCTTCCAGCTCGTATAACTCACACAAGACCACTACGCAGTCCATAACCTTGAGCCTTACCGGGCGGTTTAGAGCATCCAGTATCAGCACCTCTTCTGCGTATTCAGGTTCGTCAGTGTCCCACTCACAACCTGCCTCCAGTGTTGTGCCCAGCGCCTCTAAGCTGTAGAAAAGTTGATCTGGGTGTGCAAAACGTGTCAGGTCTATCACTCTCAAAGGAAATACCGGAGAATCAGGTTGACCAGCCATTTTACCTCTCCCAGGGGCGATGTTTCCCTATACCGGGTCTAAGATGATAGTGCAACCGCCACCACCATGGTTTGCCTGGAACGTTATGGAGGTCTATCGTAAATACGCGTTTCCCAAAGCGGTATACGGTGACTCCGGCTCCTCCTACGTTCTGATAACGCATAAAGGCTAAGGTGACGCCTGCTGCGCGTGCTCCAATTGCACCCCTGCTAAACCTCCGACTGCTCCCCCAACTGCATAGTGCCACCAAGGGTCGTTAATCTGTCCATCGTCTAGATAATCCTTCACGCCCTCGAGCACTATTCCAACCCCAACGCCAATGGCCACCGCCAGGAGCAGAGGTACATCCCCACTCGGATCCACCGCATTGACGGGGTCATCCTCGCAATACAGATACCGGTTCAGCGACAGCGGCTGATACAGGTTGCCCGGATACTTGTCCGCCGTCGTCCAGCGACCGGTCGCCGGCTCATAATACCGCGCGCCCACGTGCAACAAGCCAGCATCGCCGTCGTCGCGGTAGCGCCAGTCCCCGGCAAACGTGTACGGCGTGCGAAAGCCTGCAGCGTAACGCTCCCCAAACGCCGTGAAATACGCCAGATAGGTCACCTGTTCGCCCAGCTCATCGGTGTGCACCCGCGCCGAACCCAACCGGTCGCTACCTGCCCACCACTGGTCGCCCCACACGATGTTCACGGCGTTCACCAGACCATCCGCCCACGTGTACTTCCAGTCCATCATCAGGTGGTTGCTGGAACTGGGGTTCTGCCACTGCTCGCGTATCAGCACATCGCCCGCAAAGCGATAGGTCGCCCTGCGCCATCCGCCGTCATACACAGACCGCTCCACCCGACGCCCAAGACCGTCATAACGATACCGGTGCGTCACCTGCCGCCGGTTGACGTTTGACCAGTATATCTGCACCAGACGGTCATCAAAGTCATACTGGAAGTGGGTGGTCACGCCGTCCTGTATGCGCTTCGTCATGTTCCCGTTGGCATCCCACTCGTAGGTCACACTGCCCGCCGTCAGGAGCCGGTTGTCGTCGTCATACGAATAGTTCGTGACCACGCCATCCTTTACCTGCTGAAGGCGGTTACCTACCGCATCGTAACTCCATTGCAGGTCTGTTGGCGCATAGCCCGTGCGCACCTCCCGCACCAGGCGGTTCAGGAAGTCGTAGCCGTAACGCACGGTGCTCTGCGTGCCCCACAACTGTTCCTCCACCTGCTTGCAACGCCCGTTCTGCTGGTAACTGTAGGTGAAGGATGCCAGCACATTGCCCGCAGAGTCCTTATGCACTATCCGGTGCAGACGACCCGCCTGATAGGAGTATTCGCGTCTGGCGCCGTTGCCCAAATCTACGGCAACCACCCGTCCATCGGCATCGTATGTCCACGTGCTGGTCTTACCCAGTTCGCTCAGGCTGGACAGCAGATTGCGCTGGTTGTAGGCATACTCTATCGTGCGCACCACCTGACCCGACAGGCGCTCGCTCAGGCTTGCCAGCAGACCGTTCGGGTGGTAAGCGTATTCTACCTGCCACCCGTTGCCCTTCTGCTCACTCTGCAGCCAGCCCTGTGGGGTATACTGCCACAGTGTCTCCCCGGTCGCATCCACCATCCTCACCAATCGGCTCCGTCCGTCATAGTGGTACTGCACAGCAGTGCCGTTGGGGTATGTCTTCGTGCGCAGACGCCCCCACTCATCGTAGGCATAACTGACCCGATGACCTGTGGCATTGATGCGGGCATTGGGCACGGTGAAGCCGAAGGTGCTTGCCGGGTCTGCATATTCCCACTGCGTGGTATAGCCTAGCGGGGTCGTCCGGCTTACCACATTGCCGTAGGTGTCATACGTATACTGCGTGGTCTTGCCGCGGGCGTGGTCAGCTGTCCGTATGCATCGTAACCGTACTGGGTCAACAAGTAATTTGAAGCATCCGTGTATTGCTTCACCCATATCAGGTTGCCACGCGCGTCGTAGCCGTATTCTGTGCGGTGACGGGCAGGTTCGGTGTTACCCCAGGCGTCAGTCACCAGCGGCTCCAGCACCTGTGTCAGCCGGTTGTTCTCATCGTAGCTGAGGTCGAACCGATTGCCCGACGGGTCGGTGACGCCCACCATGTTCCCGTTGGCGTCGTAATCCAGTTGCCACTGGGTGCCGGTAGGGGTGATGACCGTGCTGGGCGCAAAGGCGTAATCGCTATCGCCGTAGGTGAGGGTAGTGGTGTAGTTCTGTCCGTCCTTGACCAGCACCACTCTGCCCCACACGTCTGTCTGATTGTGGTAGAAAGTGGTGGTGACGCCGCGCGCATCGGTGACGCGCAGACCCTTCAGATCGCCCTCCTGAACCAGAGCGTACTGTATCCGCTGGGTTATACCGGGCCATTGCTCCCACTCCAGCGCATCTGGGTCTCCGTTCACCTCCGGATCGCCATAGCCGTAGAGCCATACCTGCCCGTTGCGGTCTCTGTAACTGGTGATGTTGTGGTAGCCAGTGTAGCCAAACTCCACAAAGTAGACCTGCGTGCCCTCACCGGTGGTGACAGGGGGATAGGACACCCTCCATGCCTGCCGCCATTGTCGTATTGCAACGTCCACGTCTGAGACCATGTGCCGACCACAAACCGAATCGCGCTGAGTTTGCCGTTGTCGTTGTACTGCAGTTGCAGGATGCGCCCCGATGGGTCGGTAATCTGAGCGAGCCTGTCCTGTGCATCGTAGCCCAGTGTGATAGCGTTACCGTTAGGGTCCTCGATCAATCTCAGCCGGTAGCGTCCCTGCGTGTCCGTAGGTTCAAACTGTAGCTTCACCTGCGACTTGAGTGTCAGCTGGTAGCCCGCACTGTTCGCGCTGAGCCTGTCACGGTAACCGTCACGCGCAACCCACTGCTCGTTCTGCCAAGCGAACTTCTGCACTGTATGGTTGCCCCATACGATGGATGCTTCGCTCCCACTCACCGACTGGGCGATGAACAGGCGCGTATCGTAGGAGTGCGTCCACTTGGGCGCGATATTGGGGTTGGAATAGACTGCTTTGCTGTTATGGTGCAAGCTGAAGGCGACCGATAGTCCGCCACGCGCCTGCCACGCGATGATGGGCACGTCGGTCTGCTTGGCTTTTGAGAGTACATTTATTCCTGCTACGTTAGCCTGCCAGGGGTGACCAGAGCCGGAACCCGCTGCGGTGTCGTCGTCGATGGTGTTCTCGGAGCCCGGCGGTGGCGGCTGTGCGGCAAAACTGGCTGTCAACAGCGCATTTGCGGAGAGGTAAAGGTGTGTAGCATACGCCGAGGTGGTGTGAAGCAGGAGCAGAGAAACGGAAATAAGCGCAGGCAGGAGCGCGCTAAGAGTGGTTACCCCCCGCCCGCATTGGTAAGCAGGAATACAGCAGAAAGAGCCACAGCGAGGGGTTTGGTCACAAAGCGTTTACGAACACGGTTCATGACGTCTCCTCCTTGCTGAAGTGTGTTGACCGGCAAAGATGCCGGTTGCATCTTTCCATAAAGCATATATAGCAAGAATCGTACCAAAACGGGGCGATTAAGAGCATAAGCTTTTCGAAAATTCTTGGATTTTTGGGTATAGTTGCCAGACAGGCATATTTCTGAGCGATAGATCGCTTGGGAGCGTGTTGGCGTTGGTTGTTCGGCTCACCAGGAGGTTCGCCCTCCCGAGTTGCTTCTGCAAAGGGCCCCGGCTACTGCAGGTAAAACGGTGGGGTGGGGCGAAGTCGTATACTGATACATCAGCTGGCAACGGCGCCAGCGTCCGCGGCACCGGAGCTGGGAAACTGCCCTGATGTAACCTGTACACCCGGTAGATAAAACAGGAAGGAGGCGACATCCATGAAAGCCGTCGTGATGGCGGGTGGTGAGGGGACGCGACTGCGCCCGCTGACGTCCCGTCGTCCCAAGCCGCTCGTTCCCATTATGAATCGTCCGATTATGGAACACATTATCGTGCTGCTCAAGCAACACGGTATAGAGGACATTGTTGTCACGCTGTATTACCTCGCTGACGAGATTTCTGGCTACTTTGGTAACGGTTCCGACTGGGGAGTTCGCATTGAGTATGTGGTGGAAGAGACGCCTCTGGGCACGGCGGGAGCGGTGCGGCAGGCGGCGGAACTGCTGGGAGACTCTCCGTTTCTGATTATGTCTGGAGATGCCTTAACCGATATTCGGCTGGACAAACTGATACGATACCACCACTCGAAAGGCGCCATCGTCACCCTCGCGCTGGCGCACGTGCCCAACCCTCGTGAGTTTGGCGTGGTCATCACCGACGAGGGCGGGCGCATCCAGCGGTTCCTTGAGAAACCCGACTGGAGCAACGTCTTCTCTGATACCGTCAACACGGGCATGTATGTGATCGACCCCGAAGTGTTTCAGCTGATGGAACCCAGGCGCCCGTACGACTGGAGCCAGGACATCTTCCCGCAGCTCTTGCGCGACGGCAAGCCACTCTACGGCTACATCATGGGCGAGGATGAGTACTGGTGCGATGTGGGCACCCTGGAGCAGTACCGCGAGGCGCATGAGCATGTGCTGACGGGCAAGGTGAACGTGACCCTGCCAGCCGTCGAGTATGCGCCGGGCATCTGGGTGGAGTCGGGAGCGCAAATCAGCCCCGAGGCGGAGGTGCACCAGCCGGTATATATCGGGCATCAGGTGGTCATCAAGCGCCATGCTCGCGTCGGTCCGTTCAGTGTCATCGGCAACAACTCCATCATCGAAGAGGGGGCGGTGGTGGAGCGCAGTGTGTTGTGGGACTCGGTCTACGTGGGCACCAACAGCCATGTTGCCTCGGCGGTAGTGGCGGGACACGCCACCGTGAAGCAGGACGTGCACGTGATGGAAGGAGCGATTATTGGCGACAGGGTGACCGTCGGCGAAGGAAGCACCATCCGCCCCAACCTGAAGGTCTGGCCCGACAAGTTCATCGAGCCGGGCTCCACCGTCACCATGAGCCTTGTGTGGGGCAAGAAGTGGCAGGGTTCGCTGTTCCGCAATCTGGGCGTGGCTGGGGTGATCAATGTGGAAATCACGCCCGAGTTCGCCACCAAACTGGCGGCGTCGTACGGGGTTATCCTGCGCAAAGGGGCTTCGGTGCTGTTGTCGCGCGACTCGCACAAGTCCTCTCGCGCCATCAAGCATGCGGTGATGAGCGGGTTGCTCTCGGTAGGCGTGAACGTGTTTGACCTGCGCTCCATGCCCGTGCCGATCGCCAGGCACCACATCCGCGCCAGCGGAGCGGCTGGGGGCATGAATGTGCGCATCGCCCCCTACAATCCGCGCCTGACGCTGATCGAGTTCTTCGACAAAAACGGCATCTATGTTTCCAAAGGCATCGAGCGCAAGATCGAGAGCGTCTTCTTCCGCGAGGACTTTGCCCGCACCGATATCGAGGAGGTGGGCGAGATCGAGTTCGCCTCCCGCGCCATCGAGCAATACCAGTCCGACTTCTTCCAGCATGTGGACTCGCGTTGTCTGGGCGAGGCGCGCTATCGGGTGGTGCTGGACTTCGCGTTCCATCGCATGGCGTCCATCTTCCCCAACATCCTCGGCAAGATGAACTGCGAGGTGATTGCGCTCAACGCCTATGCCGACCCGGAGCGCGCCCCGCATACCGAAGAGCAGGTGCAGGAACATCTGCGCAGCCTCCAGCAGATTGTGCAGACGCTGAGGGCGGACGTGGGCGTGCTGTTCGAAAGCGACGGCGAGCGGATGCGCATCGTGGATGCACACGGCAATATCCTGTCCGACCAGCGGTTGCTGATTCTGTATGCGCTGGCGGTCGCCCGAGCGTATCGTCGCGCTCGAATTGCCGTGCCGGTCACCGCATCCAGCGTGATTGAACCGCTGGTAACACAGCACGGCGGTACGGTGGTGCGCACGAAGACCGATGTGCGTTCGCTGATGGGCATCGCCGTGTCGGAGAGTGAGCCGGTTTTCATGGCGGGCGATGGCGAGGGTGGGTTCATCCTGCCGCAGTTCCAGCCGTCGTTCGATGCGCTGTACGGCTTTGTGAAGCTGCTGGAGTTGCTCTCGCGCACCAAAACCACCCTGCATGACCTGGCAGAAGACATTCCGGACTTCTTCGTATTGCGTCGCTCGGTGCCCTGCCCGTGGGAGCTGAAGGGCACGGTCATGCGGGTGATGACCAGAGAGTGTCGTGACGACGGCAAGGTCGAGCTGATCGACGGCATCAAAATCTATCAAAACGGGCGCTGGGCGCTGATCCTGCCCGATGCATCGGAGCCAGTGTTCCACCTGTATGCGGAGGCAGAGAGCCCTGAAGCTGCGCAGAACCTGCTTGAACGCTATCGCGAGCGCATCGAAGCGATGAAAGGCTCCGCGACGGGATAACAGGGAATCCGGTCTCCTGTCGCGAAGTGAAGACTGGCATTTCAGGAGAAGGCGAACTCGCACGAAGCAACAATCTGCCACCGTCCTTCAGGACGGGCAAAGATTGAAAAAGGAAGAGGAGGAACTGCGCACATGCAAGAGGATAGGGAACGCGGCACCATCGCCGTTGCGCTGACGGTGATGTTCTCTCAGCCGTTGCTGGCGGCGATGATGTTCCTGCAGTATGCGATATGGGGCTCGTGGGAGCCTCCGCTGTCCGGCTATCTGACCGAGAAACTGGGCTTCAGTGGATGGGGGCTGTCGCTTATCTATGTGGCTCTGCCCATCATGAACCTGCTGGCGCCGATCACCGCCGGGCAGGTGGCTGACCGCTTGCTTCCCGCACAGCGGGCACTGGGCATTTTCCACCTGCTGGGCGGTGTGGTGATGTTTGTGCTGGCGTTTCAGCGTGATCTGGTGCCCATGACGGTGTTCATGTTGCTGTATGCCCTGCTGTACGCCCCGACGCTGGCGCTGACCAACTCCATCGCTTTCCACCACCTGCGTGACCCGCAGAGGGAGTTCGGTCCTATCCGCGTGTGGGGCACGATAGGCTGGATTGTAGCAGGCTGGCTGTTGAGCGTAATGCGCGGTCAGCTCGGCTCGGCAGAGTGGAGTGTGATCGATGTGTTCGTGCTGGCGGGCGCGTTCTCCATTCTGATGGGGTTGATTTCGTTCGCCCTGCCGCATACTCCGCCCGCAAAAGAGGGTGCAGACCCGCTGGCGTTCCGCGAGGCGCTGGTTCTGCTGAAGAACCGCAGCTACCTGACCTTCTTCATCATCGCCTTCGTGGTCGCCACCGAACTGCGCCTGTACTACATGCTCACCTTCCCGTTCCTGCAGGAATCCGGCAAGGTGGTGGGCTTGACCGAGCAGAGCCTGCCGGCGTGGATGACGGTGGCACAGATCGCGGAGATATTCACCATCGCGTTCTTGCTGCCGTATGCCCTGCCCAAATGGGGCGTGCGCAACACGATGTTGCTGGGCATTGTCGCCTGGCCCGTTCGGTACGCAGTGTTCGCCATCACGTGGGCTACCTACCAGAGCGTGCCGTGGATGGTATGGGTATCTATCGCCTCGCTGGCACTGCACGGCTTCTGCTACGTGTTCTTCTTCGTGGTGTCCTTCATCTACACCGATATGGTGGCTCCGAAGGACATCCGCTCGTCGGCGCAGGCGTTGATTAACTTCGCCGTGCTGGGCGTCGGGTTGATCATCGGCGGCTTCTTCGCGGGCTGGCTGAAGGAGATTTTTACTACGGACGCGACAACCAACTACACCGGCGTGTTCCTGGTGCCGACGGTGATCACCGTTATCGCTGCGATTGCCTTCGCCCTGTTGTTCCGCGAGGATCGCCGCGAAGAGCCCGCCTGAGCCGCTGAGAAGACACATGGTGAAGGGGACGCATGGGATGCGTCCCCTGTTGTTTCAATCATGTAGTGTGTCTGAGATAATACCTGCTGGGACGCCTCTCCTGTGTCATTGCGAGAAGCGATAGCGACGAAGCAATCTCCTTCGCAACCCGCTAACCGCAGGGGATTGCTTCGCCTTCTGGCGAAGGCTCGCCATGATACTGTGCCTGTCACCCTGAGCGGAGCGAAGGGTCTCTGCCGTACATGGAAACGAGATGCTTCGCGTTCGCTCAAAATGACATGAATTGGGTTCATTCTGCCATTTAAATCTGTCATTCTGAGCGAAGCGAAGAATCTCCAAGATGCTTCGGCTAACGCCTCAGCATGACAGGCACGGGGTAGGCTCTGGAGGGCGAGGAACCCCTGCCGAGCCGTTGATAAGACCCAACCCCCTGACCCCCTTCCCTGCGAGGGAACGGGGGACGCCTCTCCCCGTTTCGGGGAGAGGTCGGGAGAGGGGTTTGCAAGTGGCTCACCGGGAGGTTCGCCCTCCAGAGTTCACATGGTGTGGTGAGCGATGTATGCTGTCATGTAGTTGCGCTGGCGGTATTCCGCCACCAGCTGAGGGTCTATCGGGTAGGTACCGTACTTCCTTGTCGCTTCCACCATCGCCAGGTAATTCTCGGGCTTGACCGCCGGGTGGATGGAGTTGCTGGATGCTAGAATATGCCCACCGCCGGGCGACGCTTTGGCGATGGTCTCCTTCACCGCCTCTTCCACCTCTTCGCGCGTGCCCCGGGTAAGCACCAGCGAGCAGTCCACATTGCCGATGACGGCGATCCGGTCACCGTAGCGAGCCTTCACCTCACCGATATCCATGCCCGCGAGCGGTTCGATGGGGTCAATCGCATCGATACCCGCTTCCACGAGCATGTCCATAATTGCCCAGATGTTGCCGTCGGTATGCTTGATATAGGGCACGCCCATCTGGTGCGCGGCGTCGATACTGCGCTTCAGGTAGGGCAGGATGAAAGTGCGAAAGTGGGCTGGGCTCATGATGGGTCCGTGCGCGGTGGCGTAGTCGTCGCCGGAGACGATGGCGTCCGCCCCCTCGCGGATGGCATGGCGCATCAGGCGAATCTTGTAGTCGATCACCATCTCCGCCAGCGTGTGCGCCAGTTCCGGGTCGTCCACATAATCCATCAGCAGGTTTTCCATGCCCCCGCGCAGGTAGTGGGGAAACTCGAAGCCGTCGTGCGTCAGGAAGACGATGGCTTTTCTGCCCTTGAACCGCTTCACCGCCTCACGCAGAGAGCGTAGCCGATGGGGGGCATCAGGGTCTGGTGGGGTGTAGTGCTTCAGGTCGTCTCTGGTGCGGATGGGCCCTTCTATCGGGTAGGGGATGCCGAACTCGGTCACTCCCCAGATGATGCCCCACTCGTCGCGCACAATCTGCTTTGTACCCTCCACAATCGTTCGTCCGCGCCACACCACCTCCGACTGCTGTTGCGCCGAGCCGAGCAACTGCATCTGCATGTCCTCGAAGATGGTGATGCCGTCGAGGTGGTCCATCTCGGCAAGGTCTTCCAGCGACTTCGCGCCCACGGCGGACAGCGTGGGCTCGTTCACAATCAGCTCCCACAGGGGGACACGGTCCGGTTCGCCCCGGCGCAGAAGGGCGGTCATAAAGCGTTCGTAGCTGTTCATGGCGTTCTCCTGAGGCGTTCACCGTGGACGAGGTCGTCCAGTGGTCGGCGCGGGCGGGGCGACGGATGTTCGGCGGGATAGGCGATGGGCAGTATCGCGGCTACCTGAAGGGGAGGTTCTGCGCCCACGATTTTCGCCACCGCCTCGTCGTCAAACGCGCCAATCCAGCAACTGCTCAGTCCCAGCGCGGTCGCCGTCAGGTGGGCGATAGTGCAGGCAATGGTGGCGTCCTGCATGCAGTACAGGTGTTCCCCGCGCCGTCCATAGGTGTGGCTGTTGCGCAGGGGGTTGGCGACAAACACCAGTACCACAGGCGCGTCCTCGATGAAGGTCTGGTCATGTGAGGCGCGTGCCAGCTGGCGGATGCGTTCGGGGTCGCGCACCAGCACCACCTCATACGCCTGCAGATTGCCTGCGGACGGCGCGCTGTTGATGGCTTCCAGCAACCTTTGCAGTTTCTCTTCTTCTATCGGCTTGCGCTCATAGGCGCGCACCGACCGGCGCGCTTGCAACACCTCAAAAAACTCCATCGTCTGTTCCTCCTGGACTATCGATATACTCGTGGCAGGGGCGTCCCCGCCCATACGTTCTGACATCCGCTTATCATGTTATCATGGGCAAGATGCCCGTGCTACGGTCACCATCGGTCGTATCTTCCGTATTGTTTGCCGGTCTCGTACATCGCCCACAGGTTCTCCAGCGGGGTGCCAGGCGCCAGGTTGTTTCCTTCACGCAGGATGAACTTCCCACCTTCCATCACGCCACTCTGCAGGATGCGGATGGTCTCTTCACGCACCTGCTGGGGGGTGCCGTGGTGGAGCAGGGGAACCGCTGGCCCGCCCAGCAGTTCCACGTCGGGTCCCAGGTCATGGCGTGCTTTGCCGAGGTCGATGGGGAAGCCGGTGTCGACACTGCGCACGTTCAGGCGGTCGCGCAGGAACACCAGCAACCGCTGGACGTCACCGCACAGGTGGATGCCGATGGGCTGAGACGGATCCTCCATCAGCTCCTGTTTGAGGCGCTGGTGGAAGGGCAGGATCATCTGCTCGTACAGTGGCACGCTGAGCAGTTCGATGCTGTCGTCGGCGAATCCCCAGCTGTTGGGCGTCTTCTCGGGTTGACCCAGCGCTTTGCGGTATGCCCGGATGCGCGTGATGATGGCGGTGGTGACGAGATCGAGCAGGTGGCGTGCATACTCGGGGTCCTCGATCAGGTCGGCGGCGAACTGCGACGCCCCGCGCAGGTTACAGCACACGGTCATCGGTCCATCCGTGCCCAGACCCGTGGGCGAGACGGAGGCGATGGGCTTGCCGAACATCGTCCAGCCCTCTTCCTGCTTGCGCTTCATGTATTCGTAGAACTCCCAGTTGCGTGCCATCAATCCGCCGGTGAACGGGTCGGGGATGCCGCGATCAAACAGCCAATGCTTCCTGTCATCGACCAGTAGCGGTTCCACATCGGGCACCTGGTCGGGATAGTAGCGTATTTCACAGCCGAGCCATGCCGACTCGTAGACGTTCTGGAAATCCACCCACACGTGCCATCCGTCGGTGGGCATTCCCATCTCGCCGTCATGGGGCACGTGGTGGCGCACCCAGTGTATATGCTCGACCTGCCGTTCCAGCATGACCTGCGGGTCGTGGAAGTACTGCTCGAAGGCGATTCCGCGAGGGTTCGCTTCGGGTATCCACATGGTGAAACGGACATTGATGCCCCAGATGATGGGTACGCGGATGGGCTTGCCGGCGCGGTAAGCCTCCCAGACCTGCTGTACCTCGGCATTGTGCGCCTCGAAGTCGATTTGGCGTGTGGACACGGCGCGTTCCTCCGTTGTGGTCTTTGCCGACATTTCGAATTAGCCAGAGTGCGGGGGTTCGCCTGCTTGTCGGTGCCAACAGGTGCATTTACCGGATGTGGCGTAAGAAGGAGCGTAGGCGTATCCGCTGCCTGTAACCTTCCGTGCGGGCGAGGCGTCCAATTGATGACATCCGCGCGAAGGCGGGAAGCGGGAGCGAACGATTGGCGAATCTGGGAGCGATAGCGTTGTCGCAATCATCCGGTACCGTGAACTCAGCGGACGCCGACCAGCAGGCGATCGAGCGATTCCTGGCGGGCGACGCCAGCGCGTTCGAGGAACTGTACCATCGGTACCAGCCCTACGTGTACAACGTGGTGCATGGAATCGTGCAGAACGCTGAGGACGCGCGGGATGTCACGCAAGATGTGTTTCTGCAGGTATACGATTCGCTGGGACGCTTTCGCGGCGGGTCGGCGTTCTCCACGTGGCTGTATCGGGTGGCGGTGAACGCCGCGATCACTCATGTGCGCAAGCATAAGCGCCATTTGCAGGTGCCTCTGGACTCCCTGCGCGAGTTTCGCGCCGACATCGACGCCGAGCCTGAACAGCAGGCACAGCGCGCGGAGACGCAGGAGGCGGTGCAGAACGCGCTTGCCCAGCTTCCTGAACAGCAGCGGACGGCGCTGGTTCTGCGCTATTTTCAGGAGCTGTCGCTGGAGGAGATGGCGGAGGTGCTGAACTGCTCGGTGGCGGCGGTAAAGGTTCGCCTGCATCGGGCACGCAATAACTTCCGTCGCCTGTTTGGTGGTGCTTTGCCGGAGGAGGACAAGGGTTAGGCATGTTCTGCGCATTGATTCGCTGGTGGCTGGACGATTATGTGGACGGCGTACTGAAGGGCAGGCGTCTGCAGTGGGTGCGTTCGCATCTGGACTCCTGCGCTTCCTGTGCGAAGGAGTTGCGCTGGCGCCGGTCTCTGCGCAGTGCTCTGCAGGCAACGGTTTCTGCGCCATCGTCCCAGGAGATGTGGCTGGAGTTTCAGCAACGCCTTGCCCAGCGCAGACAACCTGTGCGCACGCGGCACGTGGCATGGTGGCAGTGGGCGCCTGCTGTGGCGACGGTGGCGTGTGCGCTGGTGCTTGGCGTGGTGTACGTGAACCGGCAACCGACGGAAACGCCTGCCGCTACCACGTCCGAACCGGCAGAACGCTCAGCCGGTGCGGTGGCGATGAGCTCCGCCGATCCCGAGACCGTCCGACCGCCAGAACAGCATGTTGTCAGTGCGCCAGCCGGTTCGGCTTCAGCGGTTCGGAAGCCATCTCAACCCATCCGGCGAGACGTACCGCCGCGCCCGCGTATGGCGATGGTGCGACCGTCGGAGGCACCTGCCGTGCGACCGGAGCCACAGCCGGTGGTGCTTGCCAGCATCGCTTATGCCGAGGTGCGCAACGCCAGCGGTGAACTGGTGGGCAAGGTGTTATTGCAAACGACCTATGACGAAAAGGGGCAACCCCAGGCGGTACAGATAGAGTTCAACAGCTCAGCAGTGGTGGAGGTCGATTCTGATGAACAACCAGCGGATACTCTGGACGATTATAGCGGTAGTTCTGGCACTTCCGCTGACAGCCCGGTGCCAGCAGAGGGCGCCCGTATGGGCGTATCAGATTGAAGCCGTGAATCGGGACGTGCGCGAGGTGCTGGACGACCTGTTCAGCCGCGCCGGTAAGCAATATGTGATCGAGCCGGGGGTGCAGGGCACGGTGTCTCTGCGCATCGCCACGAACTCCTTTGACGAGGCGCTCAACCGCGTGTTGCAGAGCGCGGGGCTGGTGTGCCATGTCGATCGCGCGCAGGCGCCACAGGGGCGCATCGTGGAGACCTATGTGGTGCGGGCGCGCCCGACGCCGCAGGGGATGATGCCCATGATGCTGCAGACGCCGGTGGACATCCTGAATCGCCCGGTGAATATGGTCGCCAGCACGAAGCTGCGCAACGTGCTGAACATGCTCTCTCAGCAGACAGGCGTGCCCATTACCGCCGCGCGCGAGGTGCCGGACCTGGAGGTCACGCGCCTCGTGCTCAGCAACGTAACGCTGGGCTACGCGCTGAACGTCATCGCGCAGGCGACGCAAACGCAGTATCAATTCCAGCCGGATGGCTCCATCCTGCTGTTGCCCGCGCCGCAGATTCAGGTGAAAAGTACCCAGGGCGCGCGACAGGTGGTGGATCCCACCACCCAGCGGTTGGCGGCGCCCGCGCCACCGGGTGCACTGCTGGGAACGAAGTCGGCAGGAATACCGGATCGAACCCCTGTTCTGCGTTGCAGTTGCGGGGCGGACCTCCTGCCGCACTGGAACTACTGCCCGATGTGCGGCAAGAAGATTCAGAAGTCGCCTTCTATACCTCCGCGCAAATAGGGGCTTCGTTAACGTCCGACAATCTGCGCGAATGCAAGGTCAACTGCCTCTTCGGGGGTCTGCGCCCGGTAGAGACGAGCGTGTTCGAGTGCGGGCATATCCCACGAGTGCAACAGCACCACTGGTTTGCCGATCTTGAGTGCCAGCGCGATCTCCGATAGCGTGCCGTAGCCGCCCGAGATGGCGATGATGGCATCGCTGGAGCAGACGTTCACCCAGTTGCGCCCGTCGTGCATTCCGGTGAAGACAGCGATGTCGATATAGGGGTTCGGCGGAGTTTCGCTGGCGTTCATGCCCGGCATGATGCCGATGGTCAGTCCGCCAGCTTCCTTCGCGCCCCGCGCCGCCGCTTCCATCACGCCACTGCGCCCACCGCACAGCAACACCGCGCCTCGCTGGGCAATCAACGCGCCGACGCGCCGCGCCATCTCGCTGATGGTCTCATCACATTGCCCCGCGCCCATCACGCCGATAACCACACGATGCGTTCGCGCCATGCCGTTTCTCCTCCTCACACCGGCTGAATGAGCGAGGGGTCATCTACATTCGGATTACCTACGCGCGGGGACACAGCGTATGCCTGTAGCTCCTCCTCCGGGTATGGCTGTAGCACGGAGAGCAGGCGAGCGAGGTGACGCACGGAGGTATCCAGCCATGTGGCTTCATCCTCCGGGCGAAGGATGACCGGCATCCGGTTGTGAATGGGCGCGATGAGGGCGTTCGGCTCGGTGGTGATGATGGTGCAGGTGCGCAGAGGCGAGCCGTCTGGCGACTGCCACTCATCCCACAGCCCGGCGAAGGCGAATAGCCCACCATCGCGACGCCGGATGTACACCGGCAACCGGCGGTTACCCTCTTTACGCCATTCGTAGAAGCCGTCGGCAGGGATCAAACAGCGTCGGCGGGTGAGGGAGTACTTAAACGCAGGCTTCTCCGCCAGCGTTTCCGCCCGGGCATTGATGAGCCGATTGCCGATTTCGGGTTCCTTCGCCCAGAAGGGTACCAGGCCCCACCTGCAGGCTTCGAGCCCTCGTTCGCCGTTTTGCATCACCACCGCCACCGGTTGCGACGGCGCGATGTTGTAACGTGGCGGGAACTCGAACAGCACAAACTGTACGTCAAACCGTTGAACCACAGCCTCGGTGGATTGGGTGAGGGTGAACCGTCCGCACATAGGGCATCCATCCTTTGCTGATAGGCTATCTCTAATGATACTCGATAAGGGGAATGAAAGTCAGGGAGCGGACGCTTCCGCTCCCTGGTGGCTGAGGTCAGTTATTGGCTCCCGCCGCTCCGGTACCCTTGGGCTTCATGGGACCGGTGTAGTAGTTGGACGGTAGCTCTTCTTCTTTCTTGCCACATCCTGCCAGCAGAACCGGCAACAGCATTGCTACAGCCAGCAGGATGAGGGTAGCCCCGCGAAAGCGCTGTGCTACGCCACGCATCGTGTCCTTACTCCATCGAGAAGGTGTAGTAGGTCTTGTAGTAGACCGTCTGCCCGTTCTCAACGGTCGTCGACAGGTATCGCTCGGAGTTGCGAGCGATGCGCTTGGCATGTCCATCCAGGAACACGAAGTTGCTACCGTCCTGGTGTGCGAACGCCGACTCACAGCCCAGCACGATGACGAAGTAACCGCCACCCACCATCGTGATACCATCACCGATCAGGATGGTTTCGGCGGGGCGCCGTACTTCCGGCATGTAGCGGGTAAGCCCACCCATCTCTGGCGGGTAAGCAAGGCTACCGGCATACTGGTAGTACGGGTCCTGCTGAGTACCGCTGCCGGCTCGCTCCGCCATCTGGAAAGTGATGGCATAGTGCGACCAGACTTCTACCGGGGGCCAGAAGGCATCCAGCTCACCGGGATAGCAGTCCGGGGCATCGGCACCCTTCTTGATATTCTCGGGGTTGCCGGAGGGACAGGCGAAAACGCCCGAAGGCGGATTGGTGCCACCGTTCTTGATATACGGCTGCAGTAAACCGGTCCACAGGCGCTCGGCACGTGGCTCGCCACTGTAGTTTGCCTGTCGCAGCCAGGGCACGATGGCATCGTCGTAGTCCTGCGCATACATCAGGATCGCCGTGCCCATCTGCTTGCAGTTGCTCAGACAGCCAGCGGCGCGCGCTTTTTCTCGCGCCTGCGCAAAGACAGGGAACAGGATCGCTGCCAGTATCGCGATAATCGCGATGACCACCAGCAGCTCAATCAGCGTGAACGCGAAACGCTTCGCGTTTTGCATCGGTTCGACCTCCTCAAAAGTGTTAGGATGCTCCTTCATCACCAGATGGCGATGAATGCAGGAAGAACGGCGTAGCCCGCAGAGAGGGAGTGCCTGCAGCACAGCAGGAGAAGACAACCATCGTCTTAATGGTAACAAACGCCTTTCAGCCTCTACCCTGATTCTAACCATATTCGTCGTTGTTTGTCAAGTGAAGGTGGGCAAAATCCAGGATTTCTACCTGAAATCCAAACAAGTTGTTCTCAAGGACAGTTTTGTGTGCCGAATAGTGTTTTTTAGCCTGAGAGTTTAGTTTCCTGTAAGCGCCAGGAGGGCTGATTGACATACAGCCCTCCTGGTGAAAGGTTATCGACGTGGAGCAGTGGTTGCCGGTGCAGGCGCGGACAGAGCACTGACGTTATACTGCGCGTTCAGCACGCGGTCGATCTCGCTCAGCATCTCGTCCAGATGCACGCGCGTGGTGGTGTCCAGTGGCTTATTTCGCACCGCCACAATCTGTCCTCTCAGCTTGCGCAGATGGTAGCGTGCCAGCATCTTCGCGTCGTCCGGCGCCTCCGAGTCGGGGTTGATGACCATATCGGTGAGCGTGCGCAGGTAGCTTCTCTGCAGAAGTCGGCGCAGAGCCGGCACGTTCGTGCCGTTGATAATCTCAGCGTTGACCGCATTGCTCACCCTGTCGAAGAGTTCGCTCATCGTGAGCGTGTCTTCCGGTTTGCGTGCCTTGAACTCGTTGTTGGCGATCTGGCTGAGAGTGCGCTCGCTGAAGAGCCTGCTCAGGGTGCGCTGTTGTATGCCCGCGATGGTGTCACGCACGGGCGCATCGAAACGCGGGCGGGTGGTCAGCATCTCCGCATAGTCGGGATAGGGATTGGGTGCCAGCTTCAGGTAGAGCTCCTTCGGGAAGTCGAACGCCTTCGGCGAGAAGACGTACTGGGTCAGCAGAGCCAGTGCCCGCTTCTGGTCACGCGCGCTCACCGGTTCGACGGGGGGCTTCTCGTTGGGGTCGCCGCGGTGGTTCTGGCGCAGGTGCACGCCCCCGATATAGCGCGATACCACGTTCGCCGCCCGCGCATACATGGAGAGCATCCCGTTGAAACTGCGGGTGAGGTCGTAGTAGTGGTCGCCCGGCTTCACCGCCTTGCCCGGCAGTTGCGGGATCATCTGGTTCACATCGCGGAAGATGGTCGCCCAGTAGTCCAGCGGGTCTTTGCCGAGGTCAAAGCGGGTGATGAGCGGGTCCACGTTGTCGGCGAACTCGTCGCCCTGATATGCCAGTCCGGGTTCGGTGCCGCGTCGGGCGATGTTGCGTAGCATGGGCAACTCTGCCTCCGGAGTGCGCGCCTTACTGGGCTTGTAGCCGTATTCGATCGCCCAGTAGTCGTACACGCCCAGCCCCTGCGTCCAGTATGCCGATTTCGGCGAGTGCAGAGCCATCACGTTGACCGGCGTGTAGTCCATCACCGAGGCAGATAGCCCCTTGCTGTTGATTTTCTCCGCCTCCTTCAGGTCATGTGCTGGATGCAGGGTGCTGGCGATGAAGTTGTGGCGCAAACCGAGGATGTGTCCCATCTCGTGCGCCACCACCTCGCGGATGTACTGCCGGACGTATTCCAGCTCGGAGATGCGGGTGGATTTGGGCGACTGCATCAGCTTCATCGCCATGTGCCCGAACCATGCCTGGTAGGCAGAGTCTTCCGCCATCGTGCAGAGGAAGGGGTTATCGGGCAGTGGTTCGGGGTCAAACGCGCTCAGCGGGTTGACCATGCGCCTGAACTCGGTTCGGGCGAAGCGGGTCATGTTGGCGTCCACCGTGATGCTGGCGTTGAGAATCTGTCCCGTCAGCGGGTTCGCGCGGAACAGCGCCACGGCGTAGCCCGAAGAGGGCGAGGTCACCCACCGGATGACGTTGTAGCGCATGTCGGCATGGTCCCAATCGGCATCGTCGGGCATCTGCTTGACCACGATGGCATCCTTGAAGCCGATGCGCTCGAAGGCTTTGTTCCACCAGAGGATACCCTCGCGTACGGCGTCGCGATACTCAGTGGGGATGGCGTTATCCAGCCAGAAGACGATGGGTTCCTTTGGTGGCGAGAGAGGCGCATCGGGGTCTGCCTTCTCCAGATGCCAGCGCAGGATGTAGCGCGTGGTCTGATCATCCTTTTCCTGCGTGAAATCCTGAAACTCGGTGACGAAGTAGCCCACGCGCGGGTCTGCCAGTCGTGGGCGGTAGCCGTTCTCCGGCAGGAAGAAGAGGTTGTACGTGATGTTCAGAGGCAGACTGCGGGGGTCAGCCAGCGGCGCCCGCTCGCTCATGCCGGGAATGGGCAGAGCAGGTCCGCCTCCTCCGCCACCTGCTCGCACCAGATGATAGGCAGTATGCACGACCAGATTGTTCGGGAAGTTCTTGATCGCGCTTATTATCGTTTTCTCGCGGTCGATGCCATAGGCGCCGCCCGCAGATTGCGCCAGGCGCGTGATCTGTGCGATGTCCGAGCGGAACAGGTCGCTGATGTTGATGAGCAGGCTCTTGCGCTCCTCACTGCGTGCCTCGATGCGGAATGCCTCCAGATAGGCATCGGCAAAGGAGCGTTTCACCGCCCGCGCGATGGGGCGCTTCTCATCGGCGCGGAAGCGGATGTTGGGCACCACGAACAGAATCTGCTCCTCACGCCGGACGAGCTTGAACAGGATGTCGTCGATGGGGTTGCCCGCCGCCAGCGAGTATCCGCCGGTTCCCGTGCTCTGCGTCACCTGCAGGAGCATCAGGCGGTCGAGCTGGTCTTCTCGAATCTCCATGTAGATGGTATCTTTGCCCGTCTCCTTCTTGCGGTAGAGGGTGAAAAGCCCTTCGATCCTCTCGAAGTCTTTCACCACCTCTTCGATGGTCTTCTCCTTCTTCTGGGGTGCGCCTGCAGTCTGGATAGGCGGTGCCACACCACCGATGGGACTACCGCCAACTCGCTCGGCACGCAGGGTGCCGTTGACTGGCGGTGCCTGGTCGGATGGGGCGAAGGGGAAGTTCTCGGCAGTCAGGTTCATCACCACGATGTCGCCCGAGCCGACCTCCACCCACACCTCGCCCTGCAGGGTCATGTTGCGCTCTTTGCCGGTCTCGCGGTAGGTGTAGCGCAGTTTGGCGGTGTCCACGCCCTTCGCCTTCTCCAGTGCGAGCAGTTCGTACTCGGCGGTGGCGCTGGGCGTGCCCTTCTCGGCGTCCTCTTGGTACTGGCGCGTCCACTTATCGCCCACGCCGACCGGGTTGGGCGAGAAGACAATCTGCGTCGCCTGCATCAGCCGCATCTGCGACTTGCGCTCGGCGTCGGTGGGCTCGCGTCCGCCCTCCCACTTCACCGAAACCAGCGTGCCATCGGGCTTGATGACGGTGATAGTGCGTCGCTTGCCGACATCCTCGGGGGTGGGTATCTTCTGACCGTTGACGGTCATCTCCACCTCTTCATCCACCGACTGCCGGGTGATTTCGCCCGACTGCGCAACGTCCAGAATCTCATCCACCGAGGACTGTTTGACCTGAATGTGGATTTTCTGCCCGCCGAATTCGCTGTGCAGGTCGGCTTCGAGGCGATAGGTCATCTTTTGACCCTTCTGCGCCTTGTATTGCAGGATCACTTTCTCCTGAGCGAAGGCAGTTATCGCCAGCATCGCCCACACTGAGGCGAGCAGTACCAGAAACACCATCCGCTTCATCGTTGGTCTCCTTGTGTGCGGTAAAGAGTACGTTATCGATTATGGCATATTTGCGGGGATTGCTGGGCAGGTCATGGCGCAGGAACAGGCGGGCGTTGCCGAGAACTGATGCAAGCAGGAGGTGCGCTGATGCGAATAGGGCTTGTAGACCTTGATACATCCCATCCGGGCAGCTGGATTCCCATTGAGCGAGAGACGGGACACGAAATAGCGGGTGTGTGGGACGGCGGTTCCGTCCATCCGCCGGGCTACGCCGAACGCTTCGCGCAGGAGCACGGTATCCCGCGCGTGTATCGGTCGCTGGAGGAGATGGCGCAGGAGGTGGACTGTGCCATTTTGCACGGCTGTGACTGGGACACCCACATTGCGAAGGCGCGTCCGTTCGTGGAGGCAGGCAAAGCGATACTGATCGATAAGCCGCTGGCAGGCAACCTGCGCGACCTGAAGCAGATTGTGCGCTGGGTGCAGGAGGGCGCGCGCATCACGGGCGGCTCCTCCCTGCGTTTCTGTGTGGAGACACAGCAGTGGCTGGCACAGCCGCTGGATGAACGCGGCACGCCCGATACGGTGGTCTGCGGTTGCGCGGTGGACGAGTTCAACTACGGCATCCACGCCTACTCCATGCTGGCGGGAATCATGGGCGCAGGTGCGCACAGCGTTCAGCATATCGGCAAGGGTGTGCTGAGGCGCGTGGTGGTTCGATGGGCAGATGGGCGCATGGGCATCGTGGTAGTGGGCACCGCAGAGAAATGGATGCCTTTCTACGCCACTATCGTCACAGAAAAGGGCGTCACGCAGTTTCAGGCGGATACCTCTCAGCTCTATCGCGCCCTGCTGCAGGCGGTTCTGCCGTACCTCGCCGGCGAGACTGAAACTCCGCCCGTGCCTGTCGAGCAGCTGGTGGAGCCCGAGTTGTGGGCAATCGCGGCACGGCAATCGTGGCTGGAGAATGACCGCGAGGTGTTGCTGTCGGAGGTCTCGGAACGGGTTGCCTACGATGGCGCCGCCTTCGCTCAGGAGTACCGGCGGATGCGGTATCCGTGAGCGTGCGGGCTGGGTGGTGAAGCGTTGCGGTACAATAGCTGTCGGAAACCGTCCAACAGGGGGGAAGAGTATGGAGCTCTTTGATTTTGCGGAAGACGACCAGTATTTTCTGGTCTCGCCTCCGTCGCGGGGGAGAAAGCCAGCCCCTGTGGTGACGCGCAACGGGCGCACCCGGTCGCGCCGCATCATCGCATTTGGCTGGTACGGAGGCAAATACTCGCATCTGGACTGGTTATTGCCTCTTCTGCCTCCTGCGCATCACTATTGTGAACCCTTTGGCGGGTCTGCAGCGGTGCTTCTGAACCGGGAGCCATCGCCTGTGGAGACTTACAATGACATCGACGGAGAGGTGACCAACTTCTTCCGCGTGCTGAGAGATCAGACTGAGCAACTGATTAAAGTTATCGCGTTGACACCGTTCTCCCGCGAGGAGTTTGAACTGGCGATATCACCTCCCGAAGAGGACATATCCGACCTCGAGCGGGCGCGACGGTTCTATGTTCGAGCTCGACAGGCACGAACCGGATTGGCTCAAACAGCCACACTGGGGCGATGGGCAAATTGCAGGAGCACGTCCAGAAGAGGTATGTCCGGTGTGGTATCGCGATGGCTTGGAGGCATCGAGATGCTGGAGGAGATTGCGGAGCGTCTTCTGCGTGTGCAGATCGAGAATCGCCCAGCCATCGAGGTCATTCGCCTCTACGATTCGCCAGATATGCTGTTTTACTGCGACCCCCCGTACCCTCCTGAAGCACGACGCGACCGGCGGGCATACGGCTATGAGATGGATGAAGCGGCACATCGCGAGCTCGCGAGAGTACTGCATGAGTGCAAGGGGCGGGTTGCAATATCAGGCTATCGTTGTGCATTGATGGATGAACTCTACGGCGATTGGAGATGCATCCTCGCCCCGGTCAAGACCTGCCACTCGGTCAAACAGCCGAGGCAGGAGGCTCTCTGGGTGAATTACCCCATCCCAACTTAGCAGACGCGGAGCGGGCAGTGGCTCGACAGATAGATTACTTGCAAGCCAGAGAGACACTGGAACATCACTTTGCATGGGCAGAACAGGCGTACCTGGGTGGTACTCCTCTGCTGGTAGATCTGGCAGTACAGGAGGCAGTGGATGTCCTGTTCAACACGCCGACCCAGTCCTATCGTGAAGCATTGCTTGGTTGTGCGCTTGCTCGGCTTCTTGACCCGGAGATCGACGTCACTCTTCCCTACGCCAGGCATGGTGAACGAGCATTCAGTGGACGTTCGCTCGACGAGCGGGTGGTGAACCCCTTTCTTGTGTCGAAAGGTATCCCGTGCTCACGAGGTGCGTATCTGGCGGTGTTCCGGCGCAGTGTGCGCTTCGTACCCGAAACGCACGAAGGGCTGAAGGATCAGAAGGGTTATGATGCTTTCCTGCAGTGCCTCGAGTATCTGAAGAGCATGCAGGGTGATGGTGTGCGCAACTTTCTGAGATATTTGCTCTGCCAGTTCATTCAGCTGCGAGAGCGTTCGCGGGTGCCGGTCGTTCGCCTACCGCGCATCAGCCTTCAGCAGATGAGGCGGCTCTCTGATAGTTTGCTATCTCGCCCGAGCGGTGGATGGATGCCCGTGCTGATGGTGATGGCTTTGCTGAAGAGTTTGTCCGAAACCTATCATCTGGACTGGGAGATACAGTGGCAACAGATAAACGTGTCGGACAGAGCAGCGGGTACAGGCGGCGATGTGACGGTGATGGAGAACGGCCAGGTTGGTCTCGCGATTGAGGTCACGGAGCGCGCTGTGGACGAGACGCGAGTGGAAGCCACCTTTCAGAACAAGCTCTCGCCCCTGCAATTACGCGACTATCTCTTTGCGTTTACCGCTGTCGAACCGCAACCGCAGGCAGAGCGATTGGCACACGCTCTCTTTGCGCAGGGTCACGAGGTGGCATTTGTACGGGTGACCGATTGGCTTTACCACAACCTTGCTACAGGCGGGACGCAGGCGAGAGAACGGTTTCTCGCTCATCTCGCCGACCTGCTGGAGAATACTCCTGCGGTGATCAAATCCCTGTGGAATGAGGAGATCACACGGTTACTGGAGGTTCCATAAGAAGGAGGAGACACTATGAATCCATTTTGCACTTCCGTCAGCAGACTGGGGTCGCGATTCACGCTGGTGTTCGACCCCTATCGCAGGCAGGTTTTACATTCCGCGCTTGGCAGATGGATCGACCTGCCTCTAGACCTCACCGTCGGTGTGCAGACCGAACAGGGCGAGCTGGTCGCCCTGCCCTTCACTCAGGAAGGGGCCCTTTTTGATGCGCTGGAGCAGGAACTGCAACTCTGCGGGGTGCGGTACACCGCGCATTCGGTGCGACACGGTATCCGATTGACACTGGAGGTGACGGCTCCTTTCTATCCGCATGATGCCGTTACTTCGACTGCGCCCCTGTTCTACTTCACCCTGCGCGTTCAACCCCAGCATCGCCTCTTCTGGACATCCTGTGAACAGCCACTTCAGAAGGGCAGACTCGTGGTGCGTCTGAAGCGAGATGGACTGCACACCTCGCCCTCTGGCGACATGCTGGCGATGAGCTATACCCTGTCGCACGTGCTCGCGGACAGTGGGCAGGTGGTGCCTGCGGACGAATTTCTGGCGACCGACACCCCTCCGCAGGTGCAGGAGCGCATCGTGCCGCTGGTGGAGGGCGTCACCATAGAGGGCGACGGTATCTCCCTGCCGTTTGACCTCACGCAGGGCGGGGAGGCGGTGCTGAAGTTCGCGTGGTGTGCGTATGTTGCCGACCCCGTGCTGAAGGTGTTCGGCAAGCCGATGCGCTTCCTGTACACGCGCCATTTCGCGGATGTGGACGCCGTCGTACGGTTCGCAAAGGAGCAGGAACAAGAGAACCTGCGCAAGACCGCCTTTGTGGAGAGCCTGCTGGACGAGGCGAGCCTGAGCAAATCGCAGTTAGACCTCATCCGATTCTCGTTCCAGAACTTCCTGCTGGACAGCTGGTGGACGGTAGCGGATGACGGCGAGGAGTGGTTCAGCGTGTGGGAAGGCTCCTGCTACTTCCACAGCACGGTGGACGTGGAGTACAACAACGGGCTGGTGTACTTCGCTTTCTGGTTGCCCCTGCTGGAGAAGCTGCTGGACGAGTGGGCGCGCTTCGAGATGCAGGACGAGGTGGGCAGTTACCTCGCGCACGACATGGGCATTCGCGCACAGGTGGGGGCGCAGGCGTATCCGCACCCGATGCAGGTGGAAGAGAACGCCAACTACCTGCTGATGCTCCATGCCTTCTGGCGCTGGACGGGCAATCTGGAACCGGCACGCAGGCACCACGCGCTGTGCAAACGCCTGGTGGACTACTTCGCCCACAGCGACACCACCGGCAACGGCTTCCCCAACAAAGGCGTCGCGAACACTATCGACGATGCGTCCGCAGCGGTGCAGTACGCACGCGAGCAGGTATACCTTGCCGTGAAGACGCTGAGCGCGTGTCATGCGGCGTCGCAAATCGCGCAGGCGCTGGGCGACAGCGAGTGGCAGGCGCAATGCGAGGCACTGGTTGCCCGAATCGGCGAGACGCTGGACTCGCAGGCATGGCTGGGTGACCACTATGCGGTATGCCTGGAGCGCACGGCGGAAGGACTGCAGGACCCCTGGACAGGAGAGCCTCTGCACGGCGAGCTCAGCGGGTGGGACGCCTACTCCATCTACACCGCCAACGGCTTACTGTACCTGCTGATGAGCGGACACACCCCTCCGGTGAATCTCAGCCGGATGAAGCAGGACATCGCCAGCGCGTACCGCCATGCGCTCACGGAGTACGGCTGTACGCACACCAGCGCGGACAAGAGCAACGTCTGGCTCTCGCAGAACCTGTGGCGTGATTACATCGCCGCGTACCTGGGCGTCGGACTGCCGGATAACTCCTCGCGCTATATGGCGATGGAGCAGTTGATGAACACCGCCGGGCTCAACAAGGGGTTCATCGACACCTACTTTACCAACAACCTGTGCTTCTATCCGCGCGGAATTACCTCCATCGGTTACCTTTTCGCGCTGTGCGGATTGCAGATAGACCGCACGCAGGGCGTGGTGCGCCTGCGGAAGGAAGCATCCTATCCCTGCCGAATCCCGCTTCTGCCTCTGGCGGACTGGGAGCAGGGTACAGTACCCATCGCCGTCTACGAGCTCAGCGAGCAGGGCATCACAGGCAGGATAGAGGGCGAGCACCTGCTGGGAGGTCTGCGCGTGGAGTGGTACTGAGGCAGGAGGTGTGAGTGATGTCGTGGCGTCGCCGGTGGGGAACGTGTTTCATGCCGGGGGTGATGCTGATGTCGTTCGCTCTTGCCGCGGCGCAGGAGGTGCCTTACGAGGTGGCATCCTGGCCCGAGGAAGGGCGCGGTAACCATCGCGCCATCGTGGAGGTGAAAGAGCGGGCGGACGCCGTGCGCGTACGTATCCCCTGGCGACGCCGCGACCCTCTGCCCGAGCGCAAGGCGGTGCTGGTGTTCCACGCGGAAACGGGCAAGCGCGTGACCAACGTCTATCCGGTGGTCATCACGCCGGAGTATGGCGTGATTGTGTTCCAGCCTTCTGCCGGAGCGGGCAGGTACGAGGTGTACTACCTGCCCTACGACCCGCCGCACTGGGTGTGGGACATGTGGGGCGAGTCCACCAAAGGCAAATACTTCCCCCCGGCGACCGCTGAAGACGCCAACTGGTTGATGAGGTATGGACTGGGGGGCGGGTTGGCGATGGACACCTGGCAGGGACTGCCCGAGGCCCGGGTGGTAGCCATACAGGCGCGCACCGAGTTCGACCGCTTCGACCCGATGGAGGTTATTGCCACGCAGGAGGAGACCCGCGCCCTGCTTGCCAGCCATCTCCTGCCCGACTACCTGACCTTCCCGGAAGACCGCCGATCCCCTATCCGCATGTTCGAGCATCTGCCCTACCGCTGGGTGAGGCAGGGACCGTCCGACCGGTTCGAGGGGCAGGCGCAACCCGGCGAGTTCTATCCGTTCCAGATAGGCATCTATGCGGTACGCAAGCCGATAACCAGCCTGCAGGTACGCTTCTCCGACCTGCGCGCCCCGAACGGCAAACGCATCCCGGCGTCCGCCTTCCGCTGTTTCAACCTGCAGGGCACGGACTGGCTGGGGCGTCCATTGCGTCGGGAGTTCTCCGTCGCTCCGGGCAGGGTGCGTCCGCTGTGGATTGGTGTACAGATTCCGCGCGACGCCTCGGGGGTGTACACGGGCACGGTTCAGCTGAAACCGGAGGGGTTGAAAGAGACCATCGTCCGCCTGCAGATAACGGTAACCGGCGAGCCTCTGGATGACGCCGGTGATAGCGACAGCTGGCGCCTGTCGCGCCTGCGCTGGCTGGACTCGACCATCGGGCTGGAGGAGACGGCGGTACCGCCCTTCACGCCGGTGAAGGTGAACGGTCTGCAGGCGGAGATTCTGGGGCGCAGTGTGCGCTTCAACCGACTGGGCTTCCCGGAAAGTGTGACGAGCAACGGTCGCCAGGTGCTGGCAAGCCCCCTGCAGATGGTGGTAGAGACAGAGGACGGGCAGGTGCGCTGGAAGCCGGTTCGTCAGCGGCGGGTGAAGGCGAACGAGGCACTGGCAGAATGGGACTCGCTGGCTGATAGCGACGCCCTGATCCAGCGCGTGCAAACCCGGCTGGAGTTCGACGGCTGTGTGCTGTTCACGGTGACCCTGCAGGCAAAGCGCGATGTGCCGTTGCGTGACGTGCGGCTGGAGGTGCCTTTCCACCGTGACGTTGCCGTGTATATGATGGGCATGGGCAGGCGCGGCGGCAAGCGCCCCGACCGCTGGGAGTGGCAGTGGCATCCCAACCGCATCAACAATCTGGCGTGGGTGGGCGACTGGAACGCCGGGATGCAGGTGAAGCTGGAGGCAAGCCGCGAAGTGTGGGGCACTCTGCCGGAACTTCCCGCCTCGTGGTATAACGGGGGCAGGGGCGGTTGCGTCTTCGCAGAGGAACAGGGAACCTTCGTGATGCGCGCCTTCACGGGTGAGCGGAATCTGCAAAGGGGCGAGAGTGTGCAGTTCCTGTTCCGCCTGCTGGTCACACCCTTCAAGCCGCTGGACAGCCGTCGGTGGGAGTGGTGCATCGGGCCGGGCGGAAACATCGCACACGTGCATCATGCGCACCCCGCGAACCCCTTTATCAACTATCCCCTGCTGAGATGGGAAAAGCTGGCGGAGCTCGTCAAACAGCTCCGGCAATCCCCGCCTCTGCGCCGGCGCGTCGGCGTGAACATCTACTACACCGTGCGTGAGCTGACCAATCATACACCGGAGCTGTGGGCATTGCGCAGTCTGGGCGACGAGGTGCTGGTTACCGGAGGCGTGGACATCTACAAGGCACCCATTCAGACCCTGCGTGCGCAGTGGGAGGCAGAGCAACCGGGCGGACATCCTTGGCTGAAGGAGCATCTGGTCAGCGGCTACTCGCCCGCGTGGTTGCAGTATCTCCCCCCCGACGAAATCGATGCCGCGGTCGCTACGCAGGGACTGTCGCGCTGGCACAACTTCTATCTGGAGGGACTGCGTTTCCTGCTGGAGCGTACCGGTATCGATGGGCTGTATCTCGACGGCATCGGCTACGACCGCGAGATTATGAAGCGCGTCAGGCGTGTGATGAAACGCTACAGCCCTGACAGCCGGATAGACTTCCATTCGGGCGATAACTGGTCGCCGCCGTGGCTGTCGGAACCGCCGCTGAGCAGTCCCGCCAACGAGTATATGGAGCACTTCCCCTATCTGGACACGCTCTGGTTCGGCGAGCTGTACGACTACAACATGCCGCCGGACTACTGGCTGGTGGAGATCTCGGGCATACCGTTCGGGCTGATGGGCGATATGCTCGAGGGCGGCGGTAACGCCTATCGCGGGATGCTGTACGGTATGACCGGTCGCGACCGAAGCCCCACAACGCCCTCCATCTGGCAACTGTGGGACGACTTCGGCATTGCAGAATCTGAGATGCTGGGTTACTGGCGACCGGATTGCCCCGTGCGTACCGACCATCCGGACGTGCTGGCGACCGTGTATCGCAGGAAAGGCAAGTCGCTCATCGCACTGGCGAGCTGGGCGAAGGAGGATACTGCTGTGCGCCTGCAGGTGGATTGGAACGCGCTAGGCATTCGTCCGGAGCGATGCCGTATCGTGGCGCCCGCGCTGGTGCATGTCCAGCCTTCCACTCGCTTCTCGCCCGACGAGCCCATCCCGGTGCCGGCGGGGAAAGGCTGGTTACTGATTGTGGAAGAGGCTACGGAGTAACTGGAGGATAAGGGATGACCGACCGCAAGCCTGTGCTTCACGCTATCGGAAACGCGCACATCGACCCCGTGTGGCTGTGGCGCTGGACGGAAGGGCTGGAGACCATCCGCGCCACATTCCAGAGCGTGCTCGACCGCATGAACGAGTTCCCGGAGTTTCGCTTCACGGGCAGTTCGGCGGCGTTCTACTGGTTGCTGGAAAAGACCGACCCGCAGATGCTGGAAGCGATCCGCCAGCGCGTGCGCGAGGGGCGATGGGAGATTGTGGGCGGATGGTGGATACAGCCGGACTGCAACATTCCCTGCGGGGAGTCGTTCGTGAGGCAGGCGCTGTACGGGCAGAGGCTTTTTCAGCGGGCGTTCGGCGTGATGGCAACCGTCGGCTACAACCCCGACAGTTTCGGTCATGCGGGCACGCTCCCACAACTCCTGTGCAAGGCAGGGCTGAAGCGATATATCTTCATGCGCCCGGGACCACACGAGAAGAGTCTGCCCGCCAATGTCTTCTGGTGGCAATCGCCCGACGGCTCACAGGTGCTGACCGCGCGCATCACCCGCTCCTACGCCACCTGGGGCAAAGACCTGCTGGAGCACGTGCGCGCCAGCGCGGACGGACGCCCCGACTTCCTGAGCGACTACATCGTCTTCTACGGCGTGGGCAATCACGGCGGCGGTCCCACGGTGGAGAACATTCGCTCGTTGCTGAACCTTGCGGGCAACGCTGACCTCCCCGATGTTCGCCTGAGTACTCTGGATGCCTTCTTCCAGGCGGTAGAACGACAGGCGGAGGCGGGCGCGCCTGTGCCCAATGTGCCGGAGGAACTTCAGCACCATGCGCGCGGTTGCTACACCGCCCACTCGGAGGTGAAACGGCAGAACCGACGGCTGGAGCACCTGCTGATGACCGCCGAGCGCGTGGCGTCGATGACATGGGCGTTGCTGGGGCGCCACTACCCACAGCAGGAGCTGACCGAGGCATGGCAGAGCGTGCTGGTCAACCAGTTCCACGACATCCTCGCGGGAACCAGTCTGCCCGAAGGTTACGAGGACGCGCGCGACCTGTACGGCCACTCAGCGACGCTGGGCGGCTATGCCCTGCACACCAGCCTGCAAGCACTGACGAGACGTATCGATACGCGCGGGGAGGGCAACCCGCTGGTAGTGTTCAACCCCCTGCCGTGGGAGGTGACCGTGCCTGTGGAGGTAGAGCGCGGTTCCGACCGCCTGTGTAATGAGGCAGGCAACCCGCTTCCGGCACAGAGCATCCAGTCCACCACCGTCGCCGGGCAACGACGCAGTGTGTTCGTGTTGACCCTGCCCGCGCTGGGCTATCGAGTCTTGCGGTCGGATGTGGCGGAGCGTTCACCGGCAGGCGCAGGCTCGCTCCATGCGGAGGTGACGCCGGAGGGGGCGGTGCTGGAAAACGACTTCTGGCGTCTGCGTGTGAACCGGGCGGGGCATCTGGTCAGTCTGTATGACAGGCGGAATGGGGTGGAGGTGCTGTCCGCGCCCGGCAATGTGGGCATTGTCATCGACGACCCGAGCGACACGTGGAGCCACGATGTCTCCGCCTTCCGCCACGAGCTGGGGCGGTTCGATGGGGCGGAGATGGTTCTGGAAGAGCTGGGCGATGTGCGTGCTTGCCTGCGCATCGAGACGCGCTGGGGCAACTCGCAGATGACGCAGAGGCTGTATCTCTACCGCGAGATCGACCTCATCGAGTGCCGCGCGACGGTGAACTGGCAGGAGCAGTATAAGATGCTGAAGATTGCCTTTCCCCTGCGCCTGCAGGAGCCACGCGTGACCGCCGAGGCGCCATACGGCTTCACACTACGCGAACCGAACGGCGAGGAAGAGCCGTGCCAGCAATGGGTGGACCTCTCCGGCTGGGCGCAGACCGATACCGGCGAGCGGATACCCTACGGCTTCGCCCTGCTCAACGACAGCAAATACGGCTACGACGCGCTGGGGTCGGAACTGCGCCTGAGCATCCTGCGCAGTCCCGCATACGCCCATCACGACCCGCAGAGGCTGGAGCCGGAGCGGCGGTATCACTACCTGGACCAGGGCATTCAGACGGTGGTGTATCGCCTCGTGCCCCATCGGGGAGGGTGGCAGGAAGCGCAGATACCCCGCCGGGCGTGGGAGCTGAACGCGCCGCCGATGTGGGTGAATGAGTACAGCCATGACGGTGACCTGCCCACTTCTGCCTCTCTGCTGAGGGGTGAACCGGCAAATGTGCTGGTCACCGTGTGCAAGAAGGCGGAAGACTCCGATGCCTTGATTGTGCGGGCGGTGGAGAGCGCAGGCAAGGCGAGTACGGTGCGCATCGAGATGCCGTTGCTGGGCATTCAGTGGCAGGCTGGCATCGGGGCGTGCGAGGTGAAGACCTGGCGCGTGGTACCCGGTGTGCCTGCAACGATAGAAGAGGTCGACCTGCTGGAGCGACCCGTGTAGCCTACCATCTGGTAGCGACAAAGAAGGCGCGGTCGGTGGTGGCGTTGGGGGGGCGCAGGGTGTAGGCGTGGAAGGCGCGGCTGTAGTCGAAGCCCGCTCGCAACAGCATTAGCCTGAGTTCATCCAGCGAGTAGGCGCGCTGTCGGTGCACTTCGGTAAAGTGCTGGGCGATTTCGCCCTTCTCATCGCGCAGCCAGAACTCCATCTCCACGGTGCACAGGCGGGTCTCTTCATCGTATCGGCTCTTCCAGCGGTACAGCAGGCGGCGGCGTGAGGAGAGATTGTCTTGGTCGAACAGTCCTTCGCGCAGGGCGTATTCGGTGTTCACATCGAAGATGAACGCCCCGCCCGGTTCGAGGTGTGCGTACACACGCCGAAACGCCTCCTGCAGGCGCTCGGGCGACAGGATGTAGTTCAGGCTATCAAACAGGCTGATAACGAGGTCGAAGCGTCTCTCTATCTGCAGTTGCGCGGCGTCCTGCACGGCGTAGCGGATGTCCAGCCCTTCCGCCTGCGCTTTGCGTTGGGCTTCGGCGATCATTGGCGCGGAGATGTCGACTCCCCACACCTCGTAGCCCAGCTTCGCCAACCTCATGGCGACGTTGCCGGTTCCGCACGCCAGGTCCAGGATACTTCGCACCTGCAGACGGTAGCGGTCTATCAGTTGCAGAAGATAACGCACCCAGAAATCGTAGGGCACGTTGTGCATCAGTTCGTCATAATATGGCGCAATGAGTGTGAAAGCTGAGTCGGTCATCTTCTCGTGATGTGCCATCGATAATCCGTTTCATAGTGTACACACCTAATCTGGCTCTGTCCAGACGCCAGAAAGGATTCTTGCATTTGGAGGCGCAAATAGTGGGTAAATACAGCACGCTAGGAGGCAGACGATGGCACAGTCAGCACAGCGCAGGCTACCGCCAGCAACGCCGCAGAAACTACCCCGCTGGCGGGGGTTCAACCTGCTCAATAAGTTTCATCGGGACTGGAACAACCGCCCATTCAACGAGCAGGAGTTCGCCTGGATTGCGGAACTGGGCTTCAACTTCGTACGCCTTCCGATGGACTACCGGTGCTGGACTGACCCGGCAGACTGGACGAATCTGCGTGAGGACGTTCTGAAGGATATCGACGCCGCGGTACGCTTCGGGCAAAAGCATGGTGTCCATGTGTGCATCAACTTCCACCGCGCACCGGGCTACACCGTAGCATCGCCGCCAGAAACGAAGTCGCTCTGGACCGACCCTGAGGCGTTGAAGGTCTGCTGTCTGCACTGGGCGCACTTTGCGAAGCGCTACAAGGGCATCCCCAACACGCAGGTCAGCTTCAACCTGTTCAACGAGCCGGCGAACGTGGACGCCTCCGCCCACCGTCGGGTGGTGGAGAGAGTGGTGGAAGCCATCCGCGAGCAAGACCCGAATCGCCTCATCATCTGCGATGGGCGCAACTGGGGGCGTCAGCCCGTCGAGGAGCTCGTCGGGCTGAAAGTGGCGGGCGCCACGCGCGGGTATGACCCTTTCATTATCTCGCACTACAAGGCGAGCTGGGTGCAGGGTTCTGACCGCTGGCCCGAGCCAACCCATCCGTGGCGCGAGGGCGACGTCGTTTGGGACAAGCAGACCATCTGGGAGCGCATCTACAAGCCCTGGAAGGAGCTGGAGAAGAAGGGCGTCGGCGTCATGATCGGTGAATTCGGCGCGCACAACCAGACCCCGCACAAGGTGGTGATGGCATGGTTGAGAGACCTGCTGACCATCTGGAAGGAGGCGAACTGGGGCTGGGCAATGTGGAACTTCACCGGCTCGTTCGGAGTGCTGGACAGCGGGCGCAGTGACGTGCGTTACGAGGATTGGCGCGGACACAAGCTGGACCGGGAGATGCTGGAACTTCTGCAGGCGATGTAGTGCTGGCTACAACCTTCAGAATCCCGCTGACCGGCGTAGCTTGCGCAGGGCGCGGCGCATAGTCACGCCCACTGTGGAGGGGGTAACTCCCAATCGCAGAGCACCAGCGCCGCCAGCACGGCGATAATCGCCAGCACCACCAGCATCTCCACCAGCGAGAAGGCGCGAACCGGTCTCATTTCGGTCACCTGCTCTTTGCTTGCGGTCTCTGCAACTCTTCCCGCTTACCGATGGCAACCACGACCCATTTCGCACGGGTATCGGCGGTTTCCTGCCTGCTTTCAGCCTACACCCAGTGCACGCGACGCACCCGCGGCGCACGGGCGATGTAGCGCTTCGCCTGTTCAGGCGTCATCTCCGGGTTGCGGAAGACGATGCCCGTCGCCTTCAGCATCTGGGCAAACGCCTGCTTGTGCGGGCGGATACCCGCGAACAGCTCCTTGCCCGCCCCTAGCGCGGTCACCAGCGTCCAGTCGCTGGTATGCTGGGTGCCGATCCACGCCACGCCGGTGTAGTTGGACAGCACCTCGCCGAGTACGCCCTGCAGGTTGGCATGGGCGCGGTTCAGCACGAGCGCTCTCTTGCTGTCCTGCGCGGTGATGGCGATAGCCTCTGCCTCTTCGCGGGTGATCTCGATGCCCGTCACCTCGCGCACCGCCTCGCGCACTTTGTCAGCCGTTGGCGTGCCTGCGTCCTTCAACAGTTGCTGGACGGCGCCGTAGGAGCCTTTCGCCTGGGCAACCCTCTGGAGGCACTTTTCGCTGTCGCGATACTCCTCGCCCATGCCGTTCAGCCCGGGGTTGGAGTTGCCGTGGTCGCTGGTGATGACCAGCAGGGTGTCGGGGTTCCTGCGCACGAAGTCCACCGCCACCGCTATGGCATCGTCAAAGGCGAGCTGGTCCCACAGCAGGGCAGCCACGTCGTTGGCGTGGGCAGCGTGGTCGACCCGACCGCCTTCCACCTGAAGCAGGAAGCCGTTGCGCGAGCGGGAGAGAATCTCCAGTGCCGCGCGCGTCATCTCCGCCAGCGTCGGAACCTGCTCCCACAGCTTGGGGTCGTTTTTGTGGTCGATGGTGTAGGGTACATGTCCGCTGTAAAAGAGCCCCAGCACCTTTTCCGGTCGCTCACGACCGCGAACCTGTTCCCGTCGCTCCCAGAAGGTGTAGCCTTTGCGCTGGTATTCGGCGATCAGGTCGCGCTTGTCCTCGCGTTGCTGGGCGTCGAAGAAGCGTCGTCCCCCGCCCATCAGCACGTCCACCAGGTCAAGGTACTGCGTGGCGATGATGTGCTCGTCGTCCCGGCGCGGGTGAACCGCTGCGAAGCCTGCGGGGGTGGCGTGCGTGATGGTGGTGGTGGTCACCAGCCCCACCTTCTTGCCCGCGCGGCGCATCAACTGCGCGATGGGTGTCAGCTTCGTGCCGTCCGGCAGGACGTTCACCGCCCCGTTGAACACGCGCGAGCCACTGCCCCACGCACTGCTGGCGGCAGAGGAGTCGGTCACCAGCGAGTCCAGCGAGCGCGTCTCGAACAGCCCCGTCACCGCCTCCGGGTCCTGCAGAAGCCGGAACCAGACGGTTCCCCGCCCGCGCACCATCTGCGAGAAAGGCTCCGCCATCGACGGCACGCCCATGCTCATGCCGTCGGAGACCATGAAGATGATGTTCCTGACGCGCGATGCACGAGAACGCCCCTGCGCGGACGCCTCGCGACTCAACAAGCCACCACCCGCCAGCACTGCGACGCCTGCCTGCAACAATTCACGTCTGGAAAAATCCGAACCTGCCATCCGTCTCCTCCGATCACGCGTTTAGAAAGCTCTACTCCATTACCAACAGTATACCCTTCGGTTTGTTAAAACCACATGATGACGAGAGGACTCTCCGCGCAGTTGTGGTAATCCATCGTAGAAGCGCGGGAAGGAGGGAAGGTGAGTATGAGTGTGACCTCTCTGACCAGCGAGGAAGATGTTCAGCGCTGGGTGCTGTCGCAGTTCGCCCGAGGGGCGGTGCCGCCGTTTTCGTTTGTGTACGGAGGTAAGCCGTCGTCGCAGGTGCTTCCGACATGGCAGTTGAGCCATCGGAGCCGACGCCTCGACCGCTGGCGCGACGCCGATGTGTTTACGTGTCTGGACCCTGCGACCGGTTTGCAGGTGATATGCGATTGCACCTTCTTCCGCGACTATCCTGCGGTGGAGTGGGTGCTTCGCTTCCGCAATCAGAGTGGGCAGGATAGTCCCATTCTCTCGGACATCCGGGCGATCGACACTGTGCTGACCGGAGAGGGGCGATGGAAACTGCATCGTTCGCTGGGCAGTAACGCCCGGCGGGATGACTTCGCGCCGGTTGTGGATGACCTCAAGCCGGGTACGAGCGTCCATCTGGCGCCGGTCGGCGGCAGGTCGTCCAGCACCCACGCCTTGCCCTTCTTCAATCTGCAGACGGTGGATGGAGGTGTTGTGTTCGCGATCGGCTGGTCAGGGCAGTGGTCAGCGGATTTCTCTGCAGAGGGTCGGGCGAATCTTCGCGTGCAGGCAGGCATGGAGCGCACGCACCTGAAGCTGCATCCGGACGAGGCGATTCGCTCCCCGCGCATCCTGTTGCTGTTCTGGCAGGGCGACGATGAGTATGTGGGATTCAATCAACTGCGCCGGTTTTTGCTGAAGTACCATGTGCCTCATCGAGACGGCAGACCTGTACCGATGCCTTTCGCTTTCACGTCCTGCGGTCCGCCCGATGAGGCGAACCGGGCAACAGTGCAGAACCAGATGGATCTCGCCGTGAAAGTCGCGCCCTACAGGGTGGAGTACTTCTGGCTGGACGCGGGATGGTTTGAGGGGGGCTGGCCCAACGGCGTGGGTAACTGGTTCCCGCGCAAGGACGGCTTTCCGGCGGGATTGCGACCGCTTTCGGAAGGCGTGCGCCGGCTGGGCATGAGGGGCTTACTACTGTGGTTCGAACCGGAGCGCGTGTACGAGGGCACCTGGCTCGACCGGGAGCATCCCGACTGGCTGTTGCGCCTGCCGGACAACCCCAACCGCCTGCTGAACCTGGGCAACCCCGCCGCGCTGAGCTGGTTGCTGGAGCATCTCTCGCAGATGATCGAGCGAGAAGGCATTGCCGTCTACAGACAGGATTTCAACATCGACCCGCTCCCGTTCTGGCGGTCTGCGGATGCGCCTGACCGACAGGGAATCACCGAGATACGCCATGTGGAGGGGCTGTATCACCTGTGGGACCTCCTGCTTCAGCGTCATCGAGGACTGCTCATCGATAACTGCGCTTCCGGTGGCAGAAGGCTGGACCTCGAGACCATCTCGCGCAGTGTGGCGCTGTGGCGCAGTGACTACCAGTACTTCGAGCCTGTCGGCAAGCAGTGCCACACGGCGGGCATCAGCCGTTTCCTGCCGACCGCCAGCACGGGTTGCGGCTACCCCGATACTTACCAGATGCGCAGTGCGATGCATAACGGGCTGGTGCTGTGGACGGCGTGGGCACCGGGCGTGTCTTACGACATCTACCGGCAGTTCCTGCCGCCTGAAACGTCCTGGGAGCGAAACCAGCCGTTCCCGATGCGCCACGCCAGGGATCTGGTGGCGGAGTTTCGGCGGGCGCGGGCTTTCTTCTACGGCGACTTCTATCTGCTGACGCCCTACAGCACCGAAGAGGATACATGGATGGCGTATCAGTTCCACCTGCCCGACAGGAAATCGGGGATTGTGTTCGTGTTTCGTCGTAAGCAGTGCCCGACGGCTCAGATAACCCTCCATCTGCGCGCCGTGGAGCCGGAGGCACTTTATGAAGTGTACCTTTCCGATGACGACCTGAAGCGTACCGCGCGGGCGATGCGCGGGCGAGACATGGCGAAGGGCATGGAGGTCGTGATAGACCATGCGCCCGGTTCCATACTGATCGAATACCGCAAGCGTTGACGCGGCACCTCTCGCAGGATATAATCAAGACAGCACATGGCAAGAGGGTGAACACTGCTTGCGCAGGCTTTTTGAGCGAATCAACACACTGTTTGGCGACTGGTACGAACGGCTCTTCGGGCTGGGAGGCGAACTGCACCCGCGCGAGGTTCTGCGTCGTCTGGTCATCGCGGCGGAGGAGCACCGCATCGAGGGGCTGGACGGCGAGCTGTACGTGCCGAACCGCTACCGTCTGGAGATTGCCCTGCAAAACCCCGAAGAGCAGGAGGCATACCTGACCTTCCTCCAGCCTCAGGAGCTGGCGGATGCGCTGTGGCAGGAACTGCAGGAGGAGGGCTATCGCCTGCGCGGGGGCATCGTGTGCGAGGTGGTGGCTCAGCCGGCGCAGGCGGGCAACGCCCCCAGACAGGCTCTGCGCATCACGGCGAAGTTCGACCCTACCGTGCCTCTGCCTGTCGTCTCTTTCATCCCCGCGGCGCCGGAGGAGGTGACGAACGTCGCCAGCGTGCCCACGCCCACCACTACCGACGTGGCATCCGAGGTGGGAGCGCGCGCCTGGCTGAAGGGCGAGGATGGCAATGTGTTACTGCAAATCGGCAACCGACCGGTGATTATCGGTCGCTCGCGCAACGCAGGATGCGACCTGGTGCTGGCGGAGGACCGGCAGGTTTCGCGCCGACATGCCCGTATCGAGTGGGATTCCTCGGCTGGCGGGTATTTCATCTACGACCTGCAGAGCACAAACGGCGTGTATGTGAACGAGACGCGCGTGGACAACCGCCTGCTGGAATCGGGTGACCGCATCCGGCTGGGCAAGACGGTTCTGCTGTTTGAATGTATGGCGCTCCCTTCGCAGGCGAGGGAAACACCGGTCAGCCAGCCGAAGAGCGCACACCCAACCGCCCGCCTCACTGTTCGCCCAGACACCCCGCAGGAGGAGGTTATCCTTCTACCGAGGGAGGCGTTGATCGGCAGAGCGTTGACGGCGGACATCCCTTTGCAGGAAGCGGATGTATCCATGCGTCATGCGGTGGTGCGCTGGGCGGGCACCGAATGGCAGGTCGAGGATGCAGGCAGTGCAACGGGTACCTACCTGAACGACCTGCGCCTCGTTCCCCATAAGCCTGCGAGCTTGCATTCAGGCGACGTGATTCGCGTGGGAAGTGTCCTTCTGCGAATCGAGATCGAGGACGAGCCATGAATGTACTGGCTGGGCTTCTACGTTTCGTACTTCTGGCGGCACTGATCCTATTTGTGCTGTATGTGGCGTGGACTATTCGACAGGATGTGGAGTAAGCGGATGGCGCGTTCTGGTACCGAGCGAAGTCAGAAGGGTCTATGGCTGGTAGCGTCTGCGAGCGACGTGGGCAGGGTGCGCACGCAAAACGAGGACAGCTTTGCCGTGCTGGACTCGAGGTATCTGGGTGGCGCGTACGACCTCGCGATGATCGTGGCGGATGGCATGGGCGGGCGTAACGCGGGAGAGATCGCCAGCAAGTCGGCGGTGGAGGCGGTGACGCAGGCGATACTGAATAATGCGGGCGCGGTGGATGCACCCAGCCTGCTCCGGTTCGCGGTGGAGACAGCACACATTGCCATCCAGCAAAGAGCCGAACAGAACCCCCTGTACGAGGGGATGGGCACCACACTGGTCGTCGCGCTGGTGAGAGGCAAGCAACTATGGGTGGCTCATGTGGGTGATAGTCGCGCCTACATCCTGCGCGACGACGAGCTGGTTGCGTTGACCGAAGACCACACCTTCGTTGCCGAGCAGGTGCGCGCTGGAGGGATGAGCCTCGAACAGGCTCGCCACAGCCGTTTTCGTCACATGCTGACGCGCGCTGTCGGCACCAACGCCGATTACACGCCCGACGTCTGCTCGATAGCTCTCCAGCCGGGCGACGCCATTCTGTTGTGCACTGACGGGTTGACCGGCATGGTGTCGGAGGAGGAGATTGCCCACCTGTTGCGTCGCTACCGGTCGCGTCCGGAACGCGCCTGTCAGAGCCTCATCGACGCCGCAAACGCCAGTGGCGGGCAGGATAATATCACCGTCGTGCTGGCAGTGGACGTAGGCGAGCCGGATGAGGTCTACGACGACGGCGCTGAACTGCAGACCGTTGCCGACCTGCCGACCATGCGCGACCCGTGGCGTCGGCTGGAGCAGGTGGCTCGTCGTGTTCCGCTCCGGTATGCATTCGTTGCTCTTCTGGTGGTGCTGGTTGCAGTGGCGACGGCATGGTGGGGGACGCGCCCGGAGACAAAGCCCAAACCTGCCGACCTGCCGCCTCCGTCGTCAGCAGTGGACCTTGCCAGTGTGGACTACGCCGAGCCGCAGGTGTTGCTTAATAAGCCGTTGCGTGGCGCACCGTTGATAGTAGAGCCGCAGGGCAATCTGTATGCCATGACCGAGCAGGGCAGGGTATTGCGGATCTCGCCGGAGGGGAAGATTCTGTCGGTCTCGGACCGCCCCTTCGAGGCGGCAACGTCGCCCGACCTGAAGCCTGATATGGTGTATTACGCTGTGGACGCTCAGGGCAACCTGTATGTGTGCGACCGCGCCAACCGGCGCATCCTGAAGTTTGGTGCGGATGGTCGGTTACTGAAAACCATCGGGCAGGGCGCCTTGAAGCGACCGGCGGCGATCGCGGTGGCAGCGGATGGCACGGTGTATGTGATCGACGCCGGGCGGCTCACGGCATTGCGAGCGTTGCCTGCCGAGGTGAAGGATGCCTCTCAGCCCCATCGGTAAATACGAGCGCGTGGACGTACTGGGCTACGGTGCCACCGGCATCGTGTACCTGGCGTGGGACACCTTCCTGCGCAAACAGGTGGCGCTGAAGGAGATCAACGTGCAGGCGGGCGATATGGAGCGGTTTCTGGAAGAGGCACGCGTGCTGGACCGTCTCAACCATCCCAACATCGTGCGGGTGCATAGTGTGGATCAGGTGGACGGAAAGGTGCTGATTGCAATGGAGTACGTGCCGGGCATCAACCTGCAGGAACTGCTTCGCCAGCAGGGCAAGTTGCCCCTGTCGCAGGCGCTGGATATTGCCATTCAGGTGCTGGACGCCCTTCAGTACGCACATGAACACCACACCATCCATCGCGACATCAAGCCGGGCAACATCCTTATCCGCAAGGACGGCGTGGTGAAGCTGGTGGACTTCGGGCTGGCGACTATTCTCGGCACGGGTTCGTATGCGGGTGGCGCGGGAACCTATGTGTATATGGCGCCCGAAGATTTCGAATCCGAAGAGAGCTCCGACCATCGGTCAGACCTGTGGGCGGTGGGCGTGACGCTATACGAGATGGTGACCGGTCACCGCCCGTTCAACGCGGTCAAGCCCAAGGACCCCTTCTCGTGGAAGCGCGCGGTGCAGGAAGACGAGCCTCCGCCTCTGCGTGAGTTCGTCCCCAACGCGCCCGATAGTCTCCAGCGGGTGATCGACCGCGCCTTAGCCAAGCGCAAGGAAGATCGCTATCCGTCTGCGGGCGACTTTATGCAGGCGCTGCGCGTGGTGCGAGCCACCCTGCCTTCCGTGGGGACGGATGGAGAGACGCTGGCGGCGGTTTCAGCGCAGGCATACGGCGTCCAGCAGAAGCAGAAACCATCGGCATCGGTTCGCGAGGAGGGCGTGAGCAAGCGATCGGGGGCGGTGCGGGTGGAGCCGGCACAGGTTCAGCTTGGTCCGGTGAGGCATGGCGAGCAGTGTCAGGCAAGGATCGTGGTGCGTTCCACGAACCGCAAACCGCTGGACGCCCGGCTGGTGTCTCATCCCGGCTGGCTGTACGTGCATCCCACCACCATCCAGAGCCGCAGGCAGGTGCTGACGATGACTGCCGATACGAGCATGGTGTCGGCGCAGGGCACGCTTGCCGATATGGTGCAGTTTGTCAACGGCGACCAGCGTATCACCATCCCGATACAGCTGGAGGTGTTGCCGCCCCGTCCGCACTTCCGGCAGGTATCGTTCTGGTATGTGCCGTTGTATGTGGCGTGTCTGATTCCTGTGTTCACGGTGGTGCTGTCAGCGTCTGACTGGGCACGATGGATGCCGATTGGTCTGGAGCTGTCGGGACTGCTGGCAGCGATGCTGGTGCTGGTGACTATCGGAGCCGAACTGCGGTCTGGCGAGCGGCTGGCGGCGGTTCTGCTGATGCTGATGGGGTTGTCGTCGACGGGCACCTATCTGGGCGTGCTGGGTACGCCCCAGAACCATCCGCAGGGCAGGATGGCGCTGGATATGCTCACCGTCATGGGCGCGGTGCTGGTTCTGCAGGTCTTCTCCACGCGCAGGTGGAAATGGTGGGCGTGGGTGCTGGTGGGTTTGTCGGTTGTGTTATCGGCAACCATCGCGCGGATGATGCAGGGGTGAGGTGTTTCGCGATGATCAATCCGTTTCCGGGAATGAATCCCTATCTGGAAGACCCTAAGCTCTGGCCCGGCGTGCACCATACCTTTATTGCCGTGCTTCGGGCAGATCTCAATAACCGATTGCCACAGAATTACGTGGCAGACATCGACGAGCGGGTGTATGTGGAGAAGCCGGAGGCGTTGCGAGTGATTGCGCCCGATGTGAGCGTGTCGCGGGTGCGTCGCCCGGCGCCGCCCGAGCAGGGGGCAGTTGCCGTAGCAGTGGCAGACCCGCCTATCGAGGTGGACTTCGAGCTCGCGCCAGTGCGTGAGCCGTTCGTACAGGTATTTTCCCTGCGCGGTGGAGAGCGCGAGCTGGTGGCGGTGATCGAACTGCTCAGTCCTGCCAACAAAACGTCCGGCTCGGTGGGGCGGGAGCAGTACCTCGCCAAACAGCAGGAGCTGATACACAGCAACGTCCATCTGATGGAGATTGACCTTCTGCGCGGTGGTGAACACACGGTCGTGGCGCCCGTGATCGCTCTGGAGCGACGCGGCGCATGGGACTATCTCGTGTCCGTGCACAAGGGAGGTTGGGGCGCCAATCATGCGTGGGTGTGGCTGGTGACTCTGCAAAGCCGGCTTCCGCGTGTCATCCTACCCCTCAAGGAAGGCGACCCCGACGTGGTCATCGACCTGCAGGAGATTCTGAACCGTGTCTACGAGCAGGGGCGCTACGGCGCCGTCATCGACTACTCATCCAACCCGCCAATCCCCCTCAATGAACAGGACAAAGCATGGCTGGACCAGGTGTTGAGGGGGTGACCGGCAGGTGAAAAATACAGACAGACTCGGAGGGCTACAAGTTTTGACGGTGGGCAGACCCGTGAATAAGCGTGCCTGTCCCGTAGTGTAGGAGGGCATTATGTCTGAGAACTGGTGGCTGACGATGCTGCGCCTGCTAATTGGGCTAGGTTTGTGGACAACCACCCTTCTTCTCTTGTTAGTAGCTACTTTTCGTGCTTATGCTCACTGTAAACGCTCATTAAGAGTGGTTCTGATAACGGTGTCTGTTTCTATTATAGTTAACGCGGCTGTAGGAATGAAAATAGCAGAGAGTGTTCCTGTTTATGAAACAACCATCGTTGGCAGAAACTACATACTACAAATGGACATTTCTCGAGTTGTCCAGACTGTTACTGACCACTGGCGAGGTAGCTACAGAACCTCGGTTCATCCACTTCAGCCGTTGCTAGTCCAACCTGTTACTTTCGTCCTACAGCGTGTTTCTTATGTCGAGCCATTTCGTGCTGCACAACTAGCATCAGTTCTTTCCCTATCCCTGACTGGTGGTCTCATCGCGCTCATTCTTTATCGCTTATTTTCGAACGCTGCACTTGCGTTGCTTGGGGGCTGTGGATTTATGTCCACCTTCGGCTTCTGGCTGTTAAGTGCTTATCCAGAAAGCTCAGCACAAGCAAGCTTTGGTGTTGTATTGCCCTACGCGGTATACTTTTTGTTCGCTGGGCGTCGCCGTAGTTTACTGGAGTGTATACTATTCGTCTTAGCAGGGGTTCACTCGATTGGCATCACCGTAACCAACTTATGTCATGTTGCTATATGCATGTTGTACAGCTATACCGACGCGAACAATGGACAGAGAAGGCTACGACAAGCGGTCGCTATAGTTGCCCTGATGTTGTTTGCCATCGTACTTGTATCTGCTATCTTCGCGCGAGTTATGGTGAAGTTATATGAAGGTTCCGCCTTCTGGCTGAATCAATCCGCTTTTCTGTCAGAAATGCGTTTTGCGAGCGTGTGGTGGGACGGATGGATGCAATTGGTCCGGGTGCTTGTGCAAGTTCTTCTGTATCCGCTTGTGCCTCCGACTTTCGTGCTTTCCGATGTAAGTATGGTCACCGAAGCTTATCCGATGACAATCGTCTCAGCCGAGTCAGCTAACTTATCCGACCTCACCCTATGGCAGCTTATTATACTATCTATGCTGACTGCTGGTTGGTTTGTCTTAATTCGGGATTGGTTGAAAGGTAAGATCATCCACTGCTCTCCTGTGCTATTGGGAGTCGCTGCGATGCTGTGTCTACATTTAGCTTATGGCAACGAGCTTCTGCTCCACAGTGGAAATTGGCTCGGCATATTGTGGGTCTGTCTAATAATACTAATTGGCAAACGCAGATTTGCCCCTGGTGTCGCGATAGCCGCGATAGTGATACTACTATTCTCAAGCCGAGCTAGCTTCCGCCAATTGACAGCAGCGATAGCACAAGTACGCAATCTTGCGATGATGCAATGTATTATCGGAGTACCAAATCAGCACGAGCTGCACCGAAGCTATTTGGGTTGGAGCGGACGGACTTCAGTGGGTATTGGAACTGATAGTTTCCTTATTAGCTTGTACAGCGAGAACGCACGCAGGAGCAGCTTGGTAGGGATGGGGTACCAACTCCTTTCTGCTCCTATCCGCAGTATTAGCCGCGATAACTACAATGGGACAGTGACTCTATCATCCGGCGTTAATCGTGCTCGACTCTTACAGCGATTTTATCCGCTGCCGGGAGGGCTGGTTTGCCAGGTTCGTGTAACCCCTCACAATGGCGTGTTGGACAACTACAGGCTTTATGTGTTGTTTGGGGCAGAAGGTCCTGCCGGGGGGCGCTCTGTCAAAACCTACGGATATGATCCCTCTTTGCGAGCGGTACTGGCGAATGGAAAGCCTCGGATACGCCTTAGCCGTGAACCGGACCATGTTTTGTTAGGGGCAGGTAGAGAGGCACTCTTTCGTGCTGCGCTTGAGGGAAGCATCAAGGTAGCCCCAACATTGACGGAGTTAGTGCTGCGCCGAATTTTGAGATTTGGCCCCCCTAACTCTGATAGCCTCTTGCTCATTTGGAACATTGAGGGGAGCAGTCCATTTGAACTCTGGCTGGACTACTACTATTCTCTGCAATCTGTTGATACGAGAGGGAATTATCTTTATCAAGCAGCCGGACTCCCTGTTTGCATACCGAAGGTTCCTGCTATTAACAAACCACTGACTAGCTGGGAGGCGTACAACCTCGCTCGTCATGCGGAAGAATTTTGGCTATCGAAGCGGAATCGATGCATCGTTCAACTTCCCGACCCACGCTGGACTGATACTTTCTGGGCGATTATGGCTCACCTAGCAACTAATGTTCAGGAAGGTGGGCGAATGCCCGTAACACCGATCAACTATGGTGTCTTTACCCGCGATGCTGCATACATGGTTTATGCCTTACTGGTGACAGGTCAGTTTGATTATGCTCGTTTAGCTCTCGATTACTTGCTCGACCATCCTTGGTCAGGACGTCCCTATCCCGAGGGGGATACCCCCGCGCATATCCTGTGGGTGATGCACAAGTACTGGTGTTTTACGCGCGATCGGCAGTGGCTTCAAGAGAAACTACCTGCTGTACGCAACTTGACGGATGCCGTACTGGCGCTACGAAGCGATGGTATGCATCCTGTTCGAGTGAATGTGCTTGGTCAAGTACGCGAGATACCTCCAGACCCGCACACCGCTCAACGATATCAAAGGCTGGCGAGCAGACAGAAGCCGTTTTACATCAACTATGGAAAGATGGATCAGACCGGTTTGATTTATGTGAATAGTCTCAGTTTATGGGCGTTGCGTGGTGGAGCGGAACTGCTGCGTGCAGGTGGGGATAAGAGTAATGCAAGACGGATAGACGTGGAGATTGATCACTACGCTAAAGAGCTAAGGGATTTGTTGTCTGTACTTAAATACCGGTTGGATTACGATCAGCGAGGTCATTACGTTGGCATGTGGCCTGCGCGCCTGCACGAAATATTCCCGGCGGTAGAGAACTACTATCGGTCTGTGGCGTTTGCTGAGTCTGAACCATCATCGCAATGGAGGTACTTCGACTTGGATTTGGCACACAATATGTTGCTCTCTGGACGACGCGGAGCGGGGTTCGGAGTGATCGAGCGTTACCTGCGAATGCCCTTCTTCGCTCGATGGAAAGTGCTGGACGAAGGCGGACCTAGTCTGCCAGGCTACTGGAAACAGCTTGTTAACTGGACTTGGGAGCCGACAGTTGCTGTACCACACGGTTGGGCGCTTGCGTCCTTCTGTCTACTGCTAAGAGACAGCCTAGTTTTCGAGACATCCAACCGCCTCGTGCTACTCAGTGGAGTGCCTGAGCAGTGGTTCGAGGCGGGGCAGCGAGTCGAACTCAAACTACCGACCGAGTATGGAAACGTGCATATGCAACTGCGTGGCACACAAGACGGGGTCGAGTTGAGGGTCAAAGCTCAGAGTGAGCCGAAAGAAGGCATCTGGGTAAGGTTGCCGCAGGGTTTTGCGCACACGGAAGTTCGCATCCCCAATGGTTACACAGTGCGTGTGAGGCGGCTCAGGTAAGACAATGCATCACATTGTCCACCGCTATCTGGTGCACTGCGTTAGAGGGTGGGGGCGTTTCACAAAAGCCCTCTGTCACCTCTACCGCCCGGAGCGGGTGAAAGAGGTGTCTGCTCTGCTGAAGTCGGAGGAACCCAACGGCATCCTCCCACGCGGGTTGGGGAGGGCGTATGGTGATGCCGCGCTCAACAGCAACGGCGCACTCATCCTGATGGAACGCCTCGACCGGATGCTTGCCTTCAACCCGGAGACGGGCGTGTTGAAGTGCGAGGCGGGGGTATCGCTGGCAGACATCATCCAGACCTTCCTGCCGCGCGGATGGTTTCTGTCGGTCACGCCGGGCACGAAGTTCTGTACGGTGGGCGCGTGTGTGGCGTGTGACGTGCACGGTAAGAACCACCACCACGACGGCTCGTTCGGCAATTTCGTGCGGGCGTTGAGCCTTCTCCTGCCATCCGGCGAGGTGGTGCGCTGTTCACGCGAGGAGAACGCGGAGCTGTTCTATGCCACTTTGGGCGGGATGGGGCTGACGGGCATCGTGCTGGAGGTGGAACTGCAACTGCGCCCCGTGCAATCCGCTTATATTCTGGTGGACTACGTGCGTACGCGCCATCTGGACGAAACCCTGCAGACCTTCCACAAGCGGGATCAGCACTACCTGTACTCTGTCGCATGGCTGGACTGCGTTGCCAGCGGCAGAGGGTTTGGCAAGGGGGTGCTGATGTTCGGCAGACACGCCGCACCCGACGACCTGCCCGCTCCCCGGCGCGCCGACCCTCTGCACGTTCGCCCGAAGCGAGAGAAGCGCGTACCTTTTGACCTGCCGGAGTTCGTGCTGAACACCGTCTCGCTCAGGACGTTCAACGCCCTCTACTATGCGACCCATCCCACGCGCGAGGGGGCGCTGATTGACTACGACACCTACTTCTACCCGCTGGACAGCATCCTGCAGTGGAACCGCGCCTACGGCAAGCGAGGTTTCGTGCAGTGGCAGTGCGTCCTGCCCTACGAACGCGGGGTGGAGAACCTCACGCGCATTCTCGAAACGGCTCAGAAACGGCGCACTTATCCCTTCCTGTCGGTGCTGAAGCGCATGGGCGAGCCAAGCGGTGGACTGTTGTCGTTCCCCATGCCGGGCTATACCATTGCACTGGACTTCCCCGTGCGCAACGGGCTGTTCGAGGTGCTGGATGAGCTGGACCGAATCGTGATTGAGGCAGGCGGACGGCTCTATCTGGCGAAAGACGCTCGCATGTCCGCGCAGACGTTCGCGCTGACCTATCCGCAGCTGCCGCGCTGGCGGGAAATTAAGGCGCAGGTAGACCCGAGGTGCTTACTGCAATCCGACCTGTCGCGTCGGCTGGGTATGATGGAGGTGGGCAAATGAGGCGCGTGCTGATTGTGGGCGCTACCTCTCCGCTGGCGCGATACATGGCTCACGAGTTTGCGCGGCTGGGTGATGCGCTGTTCCTCGCGGCGCGTGATGAGGAGGAACTTCAGCGCGTGGCAAGCGACGTGCGCGTGCGCTTCGGGACGACGGTGTACATCGGGCGCTTCGATGCTGTGGACATCGAGCATCACGCCTGTTTTCTGCAAGAGGTGATTCGGTCGCTGGGGGGACTGGACGGCGTGGTGTGGGTGGCAGGCACGATGGACGGTCTGGAAGAGGCGTTCCGCCACCCCGAGGCGGTCCGGCGGTTAATCGATGTGAACTTCACGGGCGCAGCTTCTCTGTTGACGCTGGTTGCCTGTTACCTGGAGGAGCAGGGTAGCGGCTTCATCGCGGGGGTCAGTTCGGTGGCTGGTGACCGCGGGCGGGCGCAGAACTACCCCTACGGCTCAGCAAAGGGTGGATTTTCGCTGTTCCTGCAGGGGTTGCGTAACCGGCTGAGCAGGAAAGGCGTGCGGGTGACCACCATCAAGCCCGGCTTTGTGGATACACGCATGACCTGGGGCAGGGACAAGCTGCCGTTCCTCGCCTCACCGCAACGAGTGGCGAAGGAAAGTGTGCAGGCGATACTGAAGGGCAGGGACGTTGCCTACGTGCCCGGCATCTGGTGGCTGGTGATGCTGGTTATCCGCGCCATCCCGGAGCGCGTGTTCAAGAAGATGAATATCTAAAGAAAAACATCATCATACAGGGAACTACATCCGCCACGCACACAGTATAAGATGTTGGAGTTGGTTCTTTAGCCACTCTAAAAATCACACGTTCACAGAGGAGGAACGGATGAAGGCTTTGCGTCGTGTGCACCTGTTCGGTGCGCTGTTGCTCGCTTTGGGTTGGTTCGCGACGACGTCTGCCCGCGCCGCGGAGAAGGACATTGTGGACACCGCGATTGCAGCGGGCAACTTCAAGACACTGGTCAAGCTCGTGCAGGAGGCAGGCTTGGTGGATGCGTTGCGTGGTGAGGGACCATTCACGGTGTTCGCGCCCACCGACGAAGCTTTCGCCAAGCTGCCAAAGGCGACGGTAGACGCTCTGCTGAAGGATAAGGAAGCGCTTCGGCAGGTACTGCTCTATCATGTCGTCAGCGGAAAGGTGATGTCCAATCAGGTAGTCAACTTGAAGAGCGCCAAGACCCTGCAGGGGGCAAACATCAACATCTCCACGCGCGGCGGCAAGGTGCGTATCAATCGCGCCACCGTCATCAAGGCGGACATCGAGACCTCGAACGGCGTGATCCACGTCATCGATTCGGTGATCCTGCCGCCGAAGCAGGCGCAGAAGAAGAGTTACTAATCCCACACGAGTGCAGGAGACATCCTCCTGCACTCTTTCTCTACAATGATGAACCTCTCCCTCATACTCCTTTTCCAGCAACACCTGCTGAAGCAGCTCACCGCGTGGTCGCTGTTCAGCTTGCTGGCGGGCGGTGTCATAACTCTGTGGGCGGAGACCGGTTCGGTGTGGCAGGCTTTCGGTGGGATGAACGCTGTATGGGCGCTGGTGAATCTGGTTATCGCGTCGCTGGGGTTCTACGGCGTGCTGAAGAAGATGCAGAGAGGCATTGCGGACGAGAGCGCAGAGAGGAACCGACTGCTGAGAGTGCTGAAAGTGAATACGGTGCTGGATGTTGGCTACGTGCTGGTAGCGCTAGGCATGATTGTGTGGGGACGCACGCCGCTGTTGCAGGGCTTCGGATGGGGGGTGCTGGTGCAGGGTGGTTTTCTGCTTATCTTCGATGCTCTTCACTACCGTCAGGGTAGTCGGCTTTAGCTGGGATGGGAACCTGCTAACCCCCTTGCGCTGTTGCGCGTACATCGCTATACTGATGCTGGGTGACTGGCATGGCACAGTTAGCGAAATCCAAGACTACGGTGGGAGGCAGTGTTCGTGCGCACGATCATCCGCTTGGAACCGTTGACGAGCGGCTGGGGGTGCTGATTCAACACATTGCTATGCTAGTGCGCCCGCGCCGTATCATCCTGTTCGGTTCTGCTGCGCGGGGCGAATTAACGCCAGAAAGCGACTTGGATATTCTCGTGGTGATGCCGGATGGTACGCACCGGAGACACACCGCACAATTGCTCTATCGCTGTCTGCCGGCTGTGGGTATCGCGAAGGACATCGTGGTGGTCACAGAGAGCGATATTCTCAACTATGGACAGAACCCCTCACTGGTTCTGTATCCTGCGCTAAGAGAGGGTGTGGAGGTCTACGTTGCTGAAGAGTAGGCTGGTTCCGGGCTCCCCAGAAGAATGGCTGGTGCGCGCGAAAGCCGATCTCGCGTTGGCTAAGGCTGCTCTCCCTCCTGGTGCGCTCTACGAAGACCTCTGCTTTCATGCTCAGCAGGCGGCTGAGAAGGCTTTGAAGGCAGTATACGTACACTACGGTTGGAAGTTTCGATATCTTCACGACCTCGCAGAACTGATGGAAGGGTTACGAGCAAACGGGCTAAATATCCCGGAGGCGCTTGACGACGCTAAAATGCTCACTGTCTATGCCCATGAGTTTCGTTACCCAGGCGTGGAAGAGCCAGTAAGCGAGGAGGACTACCGACAATCTGTGAGCATGGCTGAGCAGGTGGTGCGGTGGGCAGAGTTTCATCTGCAGACGGGACCGCAAACCTGTTAAAGCAAGTATTGTGGCACTTCCTATGAACTATTGCTACTGCTCTGCCCTCCCGTTGCTTCGCAGGTTTCGGATGTGCTACAATCGTTGACGTGAATTCCTCTGGGAACGAAGGTTCGCTATGCCTCAGGACAAGATTGTCGTTCGCGGCGCACGTCAGCACAACCTGAAGAACATCACTGTCGAGATTCCACGTGATAAGCTGGTGGTCATCACCGGCATTTCGGGGTCGGGCAAGTCCAGCCTCGCATTCGACACCATCTATGCAGAGGGTCAGCGGCGCTACGTCGAATCGCTATCCGCCTATGCACGCCAGTTTCTGGGACAGATGGACAAGCCCGACGTGGATGACATCATCGGGCTATCGCCTGCGGTCTCCATCGACCAGAAATCCACCAGTCGTAACCCGCGCTCCACCGTCGCCACCGTCACGGAGATTTACGACCATCTGCGCCTGCTGTACGCGCGCATTGGCATCCCGCACTGCCCACAATGCGGACGGGAAATCACTCAGCAGACCGTGGAGCAGATTGTGGATACCCTGCTTGCCCTGCCGGAAGGCACGCGCCTGCAGATTCTGGCGCCGATCGTGCGCGGACGCAAGGGTGAGTACCGTAAAGAGATGGAGGACGTGCGAAAGGCGGGCTACACTCGCCTGCGCGTGGACGGCGAAGCCATCGACCTGAGTGAGCAACCTGTCCCCACCCTCGACCGCTACAAAATCCATCATATCGAGGTGGTGGTCGACCGCATCATCGTGCGCGAAGGTATCGAAAAGCGTCTCGCCGACTCGGTGGAGACTGCCATGCGCATGGGGCAGGGCGTGGTCATCGCGCAGGTGGTGGACGGCGAGGAGATGGTCTTCTCGGAGAACTTCGCCTGCGCCGAGTGCGGAATCAGCCTGCCGGAGATCGAACCGCGCAGTTTCTCCTTCAACAGCCCCTACGGCGCGTGCCCGGAGTGCCACGGGCTGGGCTTCAAGACCGAGTTTGACCCTGCGCTCATCGTGCCCGACCCGAGCAAGAGCATCGCGGAGGGCGCTATCGAGCCGTTCGCGGGCAAGGACGGACTGATGCCCTATTACGAGGGACTGCTTCGCGGCGTGGCGCAGAAGCTGGGGTTTACCATCCACACGCCCATCGCGCAGCTGAACGAACGACAGCGACATGCCCTGTTCTACGGCGTGGAGGGCAACGTCACCGTTACCTTCCGCAATCGCTGGGGACGCACGCGCTACTTCGACAGCGAGTTCGAGGGCATCGTCACCATGCTCCAGCGTCGCTACAACGAAACCGAGTCCGAAAACGTGCGCGAGTGGCTCCAGCGCTACATGTCCGACAAACCCTGCCCGAAGTGTAAAGGGCTTCGCCTGAAAGATGAGAGCCTTGCCGTGACGGTGGGGGGACTGAACATCGCGCACCTCACCGCGCTGTCGGTGGAGGAGGCACAGCGCTTTTTCGACGAACTGCCCGCTCAACTGACCGAACGTCAACGCCATATCGCCCATCAACTCCTGCGCGAAATCCAGACTCGCCTGGGCTTCCTGCTGGACGTGGGGCTGGGTTATCTGACGCTTGACCGCCCGGCGGCGACGCTGGCTGGGGGCGAGGCTCAGCGCATCCGGCTCGCCACGCAAATCGGCAGCGGGTTGATGGGCGTGCTGTACATTCTCGATGAGCCGAGCATCGGCTTGCACCAGCGCGATAACCACAAGCTCATCAACACCCTGTTGCACCTGCGAGACCTCGGCAACACCATCATCGTGGTGGAGCATGACGAGGATACCATCCGCACCGCCGACCATATCATCGACATCGGTCCCGGCGCAGGCGAACATGGCGGCTACGTGGTGGCGCAGGGAACCGTGCAGGACATTATCGCCTGCGAGCAGTCCATCACCGGGCAGTACCTCAGCGGCAAGCGACGCATCCCGATACCGCTCATCCGCCGACAGCCGGGCGAACGCTGGTTGACCATCCGCGGCGCGCGTCAGCACAACCTGAAGAATATCACCGTGCGCATCCCGCTGGGGTTGTTTGTGTGTGTGACGGGCGTCTCCGGTTCCGGCAAGTCCACGCTGATTCAGGAGACGCTCTACCCGCGCCTGATGCACCATATCTACGGCTCGCATCCGTTGTGGGGCGCGCATGATGGGGTGGATGGTATCGAGTATGTGGATAAGGTCGTGGATATCGACCAGTCACCTATCGGACGCACGCCGCGCTCGAACCCGGCGACCTACACGGGCGTGTTCGATATGATTCGTGAGCTGTTCGCCAGCACGCAGGATGCGAAGGTGCGCGGCTACAAGCCGGGGCGGTTCAGTTTCAACGTGAAGGGCGGCCGATGTGAGGCGTGTCGGGGCGACGGCATTATTAAAATCGAGATGCACTTCCTGCCCGATGTGTACGTGCCGTGCGAGGTGTGCAAGGGTAAGCGCTACAACCGCGAGACGCTGGAGGTGCGCTACAAAGGCAAGTCCATCGCCGACGTGCTGGACATGACAGTGGAGGAGGCGCTGGAGTTCTTCAAAGCCATCCCACCGATCGCACGCAAACTGCAGACCCTGCACGATGTGGGGCTGGACTACATCAAGTTGGGACAGCCAGCCACCACTCTGTCGGGTGGCGAAGCTCAGCGCGTGAAGCTGGCGACCGAGCTCTCCAAGCGTGCCACAGGCAGAACACTGTATATTCTGGATGAGCCCACCACCGGCTTGCACTTTGCCGATATCGAGAAACTGCTGAACGTGCTCCATCGGCTGGTAGACAACGGCAACACCGTGCTGGTGATCGAGCACAATCTGGACGTCATCAAGACTGCTGACTGGATTATCGATCTGGGGCCCGAAGGGGGCGCGGAAGGCGGTTACATCGTGGCGGAGGGACCGCCCGAAGCCGTGGCGCAGGTGGAAGCCAGCTACACGGGGCAGTTCCTGCGACGGATACTCACCACAGAGCCACATTTGACCGCTGTTGCAGTTCAATTGCCTGCCGGTGAGCCAATCTGATATAATCTCAGCGTACGGTTGCCGAGGAGGGATGCAGAATGTTGCGGTGGTATGCAGGGTTCGTCTCGTTGCTTGTGTTGTTCACGCTGAGTGTGCTTGCGGATGAAGCGGACGACCAGCTGGCGACCGCGGTCAAGCAGTATCAATCTGGCAACATCGGGCAGGCTATAGAGACGCTGGAGGTGGCTCGGCAGAAATCGCCCAACCACAAGGGCGTCCTGCAATGGCTGGGTTTCCTCTATCTGCGTGCGGGCAGGGCAGGCGACGCGGTGCCGGTGCTGGAGCAGGTGGTGCAGATTGCTCCCAACGACTACCAGGCACACAACAACCTCGGCAATGCCTACCTGCATACCGGTCGGCCCGACAAGGCGCTCGAGGCTTATCGCACTGTCATCCGGCTCAAGCCGGACTTTGCCGACGCGCACTACAACCTCGCCAACATCCTGATGAAGCAGGGTAAGCTGAACGAGGCGATTACGGCGTTCCAGACCGCCGCGCGTTTGAACCCACAGGACCCTTACAGCTTCAACAATCTGGGCGTGGCGCTGATGCAGGCGAACCGACCGAAGGAGGCGGTGGATGCCTACCGCAAGGCGACCGCGCTCGAGCCCAGAAACGCACAAATGTGGACGAATCTGGGGCTGGCCCTGCACGCGGTGGGTAACCTGAGGGATGCGGAAGCGGCGTTCACGAAAGCACTGGCGATCGATGGTAAGCACTTCCCGGCGGTACTGGGGCTGGCGCAAACCTACGCCTCGCAAGGGCAGGATGATAAAGCCATCCGGCTGTTCCAGCGTGCCGCCTCTGCACAGCCCGATTCGTTCGTGGCGCACTACAATCTCGGTGTGCTGTATGCACGAGCAAACAACTCTGCCGAGGCAGAGAAGGCGTTCCGACGGGCGCTGGAGCTTCAGCCGAGCCATCACGATGCCCTGCAGGCGCTGGCAGTGCTGTACCAGAAAGAGAAACGCCTGCCCGAAGCCGAGGCGGCATATCGCACGCTGGTGGAGGCGTACCCCAAAGACTCCGAGGGCTGGTGGCAACTGGGCGCGGTGCTGATGATGCAGGGCAAAAACGACGAAGCCGTGCAGGCATGGGAGAAACTGCTCGCCCTGTCTCCTCAGCACCTCAAGGGGCGCATCGCGCTGGCAAGCCTGCTGTATCGTCTGAACCGCGATACCGAAGCGGAGGAGCACTACAAACTTGCCCTCAAGCAGGACTCGCGCAATGTGGAAGCGCTGAACGGGCTGGGACTGGTGTGCGACCGCCAGGGCAGACTGCAGGAAGCGGAGGATTACCTCAAGCGGGCGGTCACTATCAACCCGAACTACGCCTACGCGCATAACAATCTGGGGGTGGTGTACGAGAAGATGGGCAAGAAGAACGAAGCCATCGAGTGCTACCGGCGAGCACTGCGCATCGATCCCAACTATACCGACGCCCGGAACAACCTCCAGCGATTCACCCGAACCACCACTCCCTGAGGACAACATGATCCAGCGCGTGGGTCTGATAGTGCATACCGACAAGCCCGATGCCCTGCGCTTCACGCGGGAGGCAGTAAAATGGCTGGAAGAACACGACTTGCAGGTGCATCTGGAGCCGGAGATCGCCCATGCGCTGAACATGCCCGACTACCAGTGCGATGAACCCACCCTGTGTCAGAGCGACCTGTTGATTGCTCTCGGTGGGGACGGCACGATCCTGCGAGCCAGCCATCTGGCAGCTCCGCGGGGAATACCCATTCTGGGTGTGCATCTGGGGCGGTTCGGCTTCATTGCGCAGATCCAGCCACACCAGCTGCCCGAAGCTATCGCACGGGTGCAGACAGGCGACTATCGCGTAGAGAAAAGGCTGATGGTGCGCGCGGTGGCGTATCGTGACGGCACGGCTATCTGCGATGCGCTTGCTCTCAACGATGTGGTCGTGACGAAGGGTGCGGTGGCGCGGATGATCACCCTGCAGACCTTCGTGAACGATACCTTTCTGGCGACTTACTCCGCGGATGGTGTGGTGGTGGCGACCCCAACCGGTTCCACCGCCTACTCGCTCTCGGCGGGAGGGGCGATTGTCGACCCCGCGTGCGATGTGCTGTTGCTTACTCCTATCTGCGCTCATACTCTCAGCGCGCGTCCGCTCGTCCTGCCTGCCGACAAACAGGTGAAAGTGGTGGTCAGCGCGGATGATGGCGACTTCCACCTGCAGGCGGATGGCGGCGAGACCGTGAAACTGCGGTCGGGTGATGCCGTGCAGGTTTTTCGGGCGGAGGAGCGCACGCATCTCATTGTGTTTGACCCCGACGAGTTCTACACCAAACTGCGCGACCGCCTGCTGTGGGGCGAGAGGGTGAACGTGTAGCCATGCTGGTAGAGCTGTCAGTGGAACAGATTGCCATCATCGACCGCCTGAATCTCCGTTTCGATGCAGGGCTGAACGTGCTGACCGGTGAGACGGGAGCGGGCAAGTCCATCCTGATCGACGCGCTCAGCCTGGCGTTGGGGGAAAGGGCGGAAGCGGAGATGCTTCGCGCAGGAGCAGAGCGCGCGCAGGTGACGGCGGTTTTCGACCTATCTAACTCGCCAAGGCTAATGCAGAGCCTGCAGGAGCTGGGAGTGACGCCGGAGGACGGTCTGCTTTACCTCACACGGGAACTGCTGGCAGGGGGACGCTCGCAGGCGCGAATCAACGGGCGTCCCGTGCCTGTGGCGACGCTCAAATCCGTCGGCGACCTGCTGGTGGACCTGCACGGACAGCATCAGCACCAGTCGCTGTTCAACGTCAGCGAGCAGATGCGCTTTCTGGACGAATGGTGTGGCGAAAAGGTTCTTTCACTGAAGGCGCAGGTAGGCGAGTGCGTGCGCCAGATACGCGCCCTGCAGAGGGAACTGAGCAGTCTGCAGGCGGATGCTCGTGAACGGGCGCATCTGCTGGACCTGTACACCTTCCAGAAGAACGAGATCGAGCAGGCGCATCTCACACCCGGCGAAGAAGAGGAGCTCGTCGCGGAGGAACGGCGCCTTGCTCACGCGGAGAGGCTGTACGCCACGGCGGAAACGGCTCACGAACTGCTGACCTCCGGCGAGCCTTCGGCGGTAGACCTGCTGGCGCAGGCGGTGAGGGCGCTGGAAGAGGTGGTGTCTATCGACGCCGACCTCCAGCCGATTGCCGAGAACCTCCAGAACGCCCTGTACAGCGTGCAGGACGCCGCCGGTGAACTGCGTGCCTATCGCGACCGCGTGGAGTTCAACCCCGACCGCTTGAACGAGGTGCAGGAGCGATTGCATCTCATCCGCACGCTGAAGCGCAAGTACGGTGATACGGTAGAGGCGGTGCTGGACTACCTGCGGGAAGTGACCGACAAGATGGAGCGCCTGCAGGGTGGAGAAGAGCGAGCTGAGCAGATCGCCGAGGCGCTGAGGGATCTGGAAGAGCGTGCGCAGGAGCTGGCGGGTGAGCTGAGCCGTCTGCGTCGGGAAGGGGCGCGTCGGTTCGAGCAGGCGGTGGCGCAGGAGCTGAACGAGCTGGCGATGCCTCGCGCCCGCTTCGAGGTGAAGCTGACGCCGAAGCCGCTGGAATCCGACGGCGCGGATGCGATCGAGTTCCTGATAGCGCCCAACCCCGGCGAGCCGCCGCGCCCGCTGTCGCGAATCGCCTCCGGTGGCGAGCTGTCGCGCGTGATGCTGGCGATCAAGAGCGTGCTGGCGGGTGTGGAGGACGTGCCGACACTGGTGTTTGACGAGATCGACATCGGTATCGGGGGGCGTACCGCCAGCGTGGTAGGCGAGAAACTGCACTCGCTGAGCCAGCAACGGCAGATACTGTGCATCACGCACCTGCCGCAGATTGCCAGCCGGGCGCGTCTGCACCTGCTGATCGAGAAGCGCGAGGTGGAGGGGCGGACGGTCACCGCAGTCACCCCCGTGGAAGGCGAAGCGCGGGTGCAGGAGATCGCTCGAATGCTGGGCGATACGGGCGAGAGCGCGTTGCGTCACGCGCGGGAGATGCTGGGGGCCGGGCGTTGACGGCCGTCTTGCAGTTTGGCGCGAAATGGTGTATACTAAACGGTGCGTGGGGCAGTAGCTCAGTTGGGAGAGCGCTACAATCGCAATGTAGAGGTCGGGGGTTCGAATCCCCCCTGCTCCACCATTTTTCTTTCGAGGCTATCCCCGTTGCCCTGAGGGTGTTTGAAAACTTTGCCGAAGGTTGCTTGAGGCGTGTTGCTTGCCTTTCGACGCATGGAGGGCGAACCTCCGGTGAGCCAGTTGAGACCCCTCTCCCGACCTCTCCCCGACACAGGGAGAGGGGTCTGTCTCCCCTTCCCTCGCAGGGAAGGGGATGGGGGTTAGGGTTGATCATCGGCTCGGCGGGAGCCTCGCCCTCCACAAGAATGGTAGCAGGGATACTTTCAAACACACCCTGCTGTTGCCCTTGACAAAGGCAAGGGGGTTGATGTATATTACATGATGCAAATTCCACCTGCTATGTGCGTGGGGGGATGCCCGAGCGGCCAAAGGGAGCAGACTGTAAATCTGCCGGCGGAATGCCTTCGGGGGTTCGAATCCTCCTCCCCCCACCATTCCCAGAATGAGTTGATAGAGCATAGCAGGAGAAGGTGTGCTGATAGCCGAGCCCCCGTAGCTCAGAGGGAGAGCGCGTCTTTGGTAAAGACGAGGTCACGGGTCCGAGTCCCGTCGGGGGCTCCAGGCAGAGAGTTCGTGGCTGGTCCGGTGCCGCACCCGTGCACGCGCGGACAGCCCCTGTTCACAACGATTGGGAGGTCAGATTCGGATGGGCAAGCAGAGATTTGAGCGCACGAAGCCGCATGTGAACATCGGCACGATTGGTCACGTGGATCACGGCAAGACCA
>FWWM01001999.1_pt1 | contig 57954 bp, 46 predicted proteins | sample 2228351 | NCBI WGS metagenome assembly FWWM01 (sample SAMEA103939774, study PRJEB20133) | metagenome
GGCTGATCTCTTCCTTGGTCAACTTCCTCATCTGTTCCCGGTCCATCCGCCCCTCCGTGCTTAACCCACAAGATAAGCGACACTACCAAAACCTGCGTTCCTATGTTAGCAGCATGCTGGGCTAGGTACCACCCAGGTCGTTGACCAGGGCCCCGGCGTTTGCTAACTTTCCGGCCGTGCTAACTCTTGCCCCGGTTTGGTCCGCAGGAGGATAAACCTGCATGAATATCGAAAAGGGTCTTGGTTTCCTGGAAAAGCTCCTCGTAATAGCGACCTTCTCCACCCTGTTGCTTGCTGCGGTTCGCTCTTTGAGAACCCCGCTAACCGTGGATGAAGGCTACAACTTAGAGGTCGTCGATAACTTAGCCCGGGGCGTTGGTTACGCCTCTTACGGTAACCACCGGCTTGATGCCTCTTGGTCGGCAAAACCGCTCATCGACAGGCTTGCCAATTCCGAAACCCCCGCCCTTCTCGCACCTGAACCATGGTTTTTCGACCCTCGGGTAACCACTGGGCCTTCCGTACTAGTACCGTTGGCCGTCATTTGGCGGCTTTTTCCTGGAAACATTCTTCTACTCCGCTTCTTTCTGTGGCTGTTTGTACCTCTTTTCATTGCCACTTTGTGGGCGGCCATCCCTCCGGGGCCACGTAAGGGTGTCCTTGTAGCTTTGGCTGCTAGCATTTGCTGCAGCTTATGGTTTACCTTCAAAGCAGGAGCAGTGCTCGGTGAATTTCCCGCGGCTGTTTACTATACAATAGGCTGTGTGTTCCTTGTTCGCAACCGACCTTTCTCTGCGGGGGTGTTTTTTGCGTTTTCAGTCCTCAGCAAGGTCATAATGCTCTTTGCGGTGCTCGGGGCTGCCTCGTTTCTAGGATTCCAGCTCTTCTCGAAAAAAAGAGTTGACCTCAGGGGCGTCATTCTGCTTTGTACCGGTTTTCTCGTTCCGCTGACAACGGTTGAGGTCTTTCGCCTCGTTAGCCTAGGTTCATTAGAGGCTTACCGTACATCGTGGCAGGAGTTCATCGCCTTTAGCCGCGAGCAGACCGGCGTTCAAGCCGCGAAACTGCTGGTGCCAAAATGGCAATCTATGAAAGCCATGGGCCCTGGTCTTCTCTTCGCTTTGGCCGCCGTTAGCGCACTCCTTCTAGCTGTTGTCCAGCGAGGGGGAGGAAAAGAAAAACTGCCAAACCTAGCATCTAGCAACGGCACCCAACACGTAGGGGCCCTCTTGATTTGGGGGGCGGCGCCCGTTCTCCTTTTGTGGGTGTTTCGTTCTGCGCAAACGAGCTATAGGCAGGTCCTGCCGGCAAGCGTGTTGCTTTTCTCAGGGCTTATGCTGCTTTCCTACCTTCATTCTCCAAACTCCCACTCCACGGAGACAGCCCCTCGTCCAACGATCGTTCTGCAATTGAGCACCTTGCTTTTGGTTCTCCTGGCAGTCGGGAGCTGGGCGCGTTTTCTCTGGCAAAACGGTAACCTTGCGTGGCGCTACACCCTTCAGCTTGAAGCCGGGCAACTGTTGAAAGCCAGCGGCGCCCAAGGGATATCCCCTTTAGTTCGATTTACCGAACCTTTCCCCTTCCTTAGCGGCTTGCGCGTGCAACCTTGCCTCGGTCCGGAGCAAGCGATGGTGGTCACGGCGTGGGCCCAAGTAGCAGAGAAGAAAAGCCGTGAGCAATTTCGCGAGTTCTGCGAAGCAGTCATTGCCGAGACACCAGATGCATTGATCTGCTGGCCGAAGGTGACCAACGTTGCTCCCTGGTCTCTTAAGGATTTGTCGCTATCCGATTGGGGGCCTAAGCAGCTCCGGGTAGGCGAAGTTCCCAATCCCCAACCCGGCGGGGGTGGCGCCCTGTGGTTTCGCCTGGTTCAACCACCCCCCAGCAAGCGGCTCTTAGCCCTTTTACTCGATTCCCACACCGCAGGTGTGGTGACGTGGTCATCTTCGAGCGATTGGTTTTCCGCGCCGGTTGACCCAACCCTTTTCCGACAACCCCGGACTTACCAGGTCACCCTTTTTGATCCCTGTACAGGCGAGCGAAAACCCGTCGGTGAGTTGGAGGTAAGGCCCTTAACGATCCCAACCTTAGTGCTGACGATTCCGGTGTCGGGGATGGTTCTCGGCTTCTCCGACCAAAGCTCGGGGGCAAAAGTCGCGGGCCTACTGCTAACTCATTTTTGACTGGCCTTCAAGAAGCGCGAACCAAAAGACCATGTCTAGGACCCAAATGATCCGGTAGACTTCCAGTGATGGCTTTGAGCTCCACTTTTCGGGAGTTAGGTCACATTCTTTCCCGCCACGTGCCGGCTCCGTGGCGTGTAAGCCTTCTGTCTCTCACGTCAAGAAGGCTAAACAAGACCAAGCTATCGTCCCTTTTCGATCATGGGCCTTACCCCGTTTCCTGGCTCAGGCCCCTGGCAGTGGTGGTATGTTCGCGGCCTGCGGTACCCCACATTGACACGCTCACCGCAGCGCTCCAAAGCGAAGGATGGCCAGTAGCGCTTGTAAAGCCTTCCCAAGGGCAATGGCGCGGGCAGATCCTCGAGACCGGAACTCTCTGGCGCGGGTCCCCCTTCTTGAGAGGCTCTAAGGACCTGCCTATCGTGCGAGGAAGCGAAATTCCAAAACTTGCCCTTTCCCCTTTGGGGGTCGTGCTTGCCGCTGAACCCAACCTTAACGACCACGTTGGTGCGCTGGCTACGGAAATGGGTTATGCCGCCGTGAACCTTGCCACCCATCTCAAAGGGCAGGTGAAATCCCCAGCCCTACTCTCCCCGCTTCTGGTAGCCCAATTTCCTTTGGTCAGCATTATCGTGGTCACGCACAATCAAAAGGAACTTACGGAGGGCTGCCTGCGATCGGTGTATGCGCTTACCGATTACCCCAACTGGGAGCTGGTAGCGGTGGACAATGGTTCCAGCGACGGAACACGGGAGCTTCTCGAAAGCTGGAGTAAGCATCACCAGAACTTTCGCCTGCTCAAGAACTCAAGCAACCTCGGCTTTCCCGCCGCCTGCAATCAAGGAGCCACAGCTGCCGAAGGTAAAATCCTCTGCTTTCTCAACAACGATACGGTAGTTACGCCCGGGTGGCTATCGGCTCTGGTGGACGAGCTTCAACGCAACCCCCAGGTCGGCCTGGTGGGCCCCACCAGCAACGGCGTTGCTAACCGGGCGTGGGTGAAAGCTCCTTATCGGGAAGGCCCGGAAATGCTTCTTTGGAGCTTGGCCCGCAGCAAGCGCTTCTTCCGCCGGTCTGCTCCCATGCGCACTCTGGCGCTATTCTGTGCTGCCACGTGGCGAAAGACATGGGAAGCCGTTGGGGGCCTCGACGAAGATTTTGGCCTTGGACTCTTTGAAGACGATGACTTTTCCGCCCGACTGCGGGAAGCAGGATACCAACTTCGCTGCCGTCTAGACGCTTACGTCCACCACTTTCAGGGTTCCTCCTTTACGACATTGGAGAACAAAGACTACTGGCATCTCTACGAGCACAACCGCAGGCTGTTTTGGGTTAAGCTGCGAGAGCGTCGCAAAGCTCAGCGCAAATCCAGGATAGTGGCGAGAATCACCTAGCAGGAAGACATGGTTTGCCAGTTTTGGCGTTTCGCGCTACCAAACCTTTCGCGGTGCCCCTAGGCTGTAAATGCGATACTTCTGCGCTGGGCTTTGGTTCCATGGCTAAACGTTTCCCGCCGTCAAACCGCATTCCTCCGGCATTTGAGACCTTGGGAAGGGGCTTCAAGGGACGCCGCGTACGCCGCTAGGCGCCACTGCCGTAGGCCGTGCGATCTCAAGGATTGAAGGAGGAGCCTTACATAGTTGTTCGTCCTGCTATTTAGTCCTTTGCCCAAATTTCCCCGCGTTGTAAACCATGGCAATTTGACGCTCGGCCCCGGCAATGTTAAGGTAATCCTGTATTGAGCGGCTCGGGTATGGCGAATGCTAACAGGGAGTCCAAGAATACGGTTGCCGTAGTCATCCCCGCCTACAATGCCGCCACAACCATCGAGCAAGTGCTGTCCCGACTTCCGGACTTCGTAGGCATGGTTTTTGTGGTGGATGACGGTTCGAGCGACGGCACGGGGGCACGAGTTGCGGCCTTGGGTGATCCACGGGTCACGCTAATCCGGCATGAACGGAATCAAGGCGTTGGAGCCGCCGTCCTTTCCGGGTACCGGGCAGCGTACACAAAAGGGGCGACGATCGTCGTGAAAATGGATGCGGACGGGCAGATGGACCCCAGGGCCCTGCCGCAGCTGATTCGGCCCATCGTAGAGGGCAAGGCCGACTATACAAAAGGGAACCGTTTCTTGCACCTTCGCGATCTCAAGGAAATGCCTTGGGTTCGACGCCTTGGTAACTTTGGTCTTTCTTTGCTGACGAAATTTGCTTCAGGCTATTGGAACATCTTCGACCCGACCAATGGCTACACGGCGATCCACCGCAACCTTATTCCTGTTCTGTTGCGTGGTCGCGTGTCCCGACGCTTCTTTTTCGAGTCATCTGTGCTTATTGAGCTGGCCCTGGAGCGCGCCGTCGTAAAGGATGTCCCCATTCGCTCTCGGTACCCCAACACGGGGAGCCACCTTTCTGAACTGCGTAGTTTGATTTCTTTCCCTCCGCGTCTTTTCCTTGGCTTTTTGCGCCGCGTTTGGGTACAATACATCGTTCGAGATTTTGGCGCGGTTTCTTTGCTAGGCGTCATCGGCCTTTTGATGGTCTGTGCCGGCGCCGTCTTCGGCGGTTACCATTGGCACCAGTCAGCCTTGCTTGGAAGGGTTACACCCACCGGAACAGTAATGATTGCAGCCTTGCTGATTATCCTCGGGGTACAAGCGCTGTTCCAGGCTCTTCTCCTCGACGTGCAGTCCGTCCCCAAGGATCCCGTTTTCCCGGAACTGGAGGGTGAGCTGTCGGAAGACGATGAAGCTCCTGCGTTCGTTAATCAAGAAAACATAGGAAGCGACTGATGACTCTGGGCTTTGCGACTGGAATACTGGCCCTGCTGGCGGTCCTGTCCCTCAAGGTTGTCCCCTCGTTGCCAGCTCAGGGTTTGCAGCTTGCCACGTTACAACTCCTCGGAATCGCAGCTCTATTCACAACCGGCGGATTGGTTGTGCGCCTACGCCTTTTTTCCTGGCCGGCAATAGTTTCGGTTGGAGCGTTTAGCACCCTTTTTGCCGTTACGAGCATACTAGCTTCCCCCTTAGTTTTTTCCAAAGCCGTTGCATCTTTTTGGATGCTCCCGGACGGGGTTCGCCTTTTCGGCATTTTTCTTGCCGGCCTGTTTTTCGGGGTAGGTTTCGCCTTGCGTTCGCGCCATCTTCATTCGCCGTCCGTTCCCGCCCTTGTTGCCGGCCTCTCCGGACCCGCGCTGGTACTCTTGGCTTTTTTTGGCCACTTGCAAAAACTTCTGGCCCTTGGCTTGGCTTTGCTAGCGGCTTGGGCTCTGGGAGCTTTCCTCCTCGAAAAGGTTTTACGTTGCCCGCCCGACAAAGAGGTTTTCGGGGTCTTGAAATCCGCACCCATAGCCCTCGCCAGCGGTCTCTTGGTCTGGCAACTAATGGGCGTTTTGTTGGGTACCCTTTCTTGGTTGAGTCCATTTTCTGTAGGCCTTACTATCATTGCTTCGTTGTGCGCAGGCTTTGCAGCTATCAAGAAGCTCCCTTCTTCTTTTGCTCGTGCCTTGCAAGCTCAAGCTACGACACCTCAAATTTTGGTTGCTGCGCCAACGCTGGCCTTTCTTTGGGCTGGGGTCCTGCCGGCGTTAGCACCCGAGGTCGGCAGCGACGCTCTGGGCGGGCGGGTCGCCCTTCCCGTGCGTTTTTTGGCCCAGCACTCTCTTCGGCCCTTCGATGACATTCTTTGGTCTTATGGGCAAGTAGGCGGTGAGGTGATATTTAGCTTTTTTCTCCCGTGGCTAGGTAAGCAAGTAGCCAAGCTTCTTAGCGTCGGTCTAGCTTTCATAATGTTCCTTGCAGTCAGACGCGAGAAACTTAACGCCCTATTTGCCAGCTTCTTCCTTAGTACGCTTGTGGTTTTCCAGTTCTGTGCCGGGCATTTGGAAATTCTGCAACTTCTGTTTTGGTTTGCCGCCTGCCAAGCGGCCCTTCTGGCCTGGCAGGGGCACATGCCTTGGATTGCTGTGGGCGCACTTTTAGGCGGAGGGGCAGCGATCAAGCTCAACACTTTGGGACTTGGCATACTCCTCTTTCTTGCTCTCCTCTTTCGCCGCCCGTTTAGAGCTTCGGTCAATGCATTATTATCTTTGGGCTTGGGAGCCTTCGCTTTTCTTGGCCCTTTTCTCGCCCGTTCCTTTTGGTTTTCAGGCAACCCGGTGTTTCCATGGTTTAACAGTATTTTCGAAAGCCCCCTGGTGGAGGAAGTACCAATAGCTCGCTTCGGGGTGGGCTTGTCCTTTCCAAAAGTGCTGGCTCTTCCCTGGCTCATGGTGTCCCAGCCGGAAAAGTTCGTGGAAGTGGGTTCCTGGCACATTCTCACCGTTGGTTCGTTGGTCCTGCTTCCTCTCGCATGGCGACGATTGAACCTGGAGAGCAGGTGGTACGCATTCATGGCCGTTGGCTCGTGGATTTTATGGCTGGTTACCGAGCAGAACCTCCGATACAGCTTCGCCCCGGCATTCTTCACGGTGGTGGCCGCAAGTTTGGTTCTTGCAGATCGGGGTCATTCAGCTTCCAAAGCGGCAGAACTCCTTACCTGCGGCTTGCTCGTCGTCGCCATGGCCTGGGGCGTAGCGTTTGAGCTGGTGCGACCGCAGTTCTGGCTTGGGCGTGGAAGTTCTTCAAGCTTGTTGCCTACCAACTTTATTGTCGGAAAGGAAGACACCGCTTCTTATCTGCGGACACGGCTCCCAAGCTTTGCGGCTGCCGAGTTTCTCAATTCCCGTCGACTTTTTGGAAATCGAACCTGCGAAATAGGCTTTCGAGATCACCTTTACGTTCCTGGACTCCAGCCGACAGATTGGCATTCAATAACACCATGGTCCTCGCTGATTGCCAAGGCTCACTTCGCCCCAAAACTCAGCGAGGTGGTCAACGCTTTGGAACGTTTGGACTGTCCGATCCTGGGATTAGCTTTGGGCCCCACAGCATCAATGCCATGGGATCAGCGGCAGGGAATCTTTTCCAGAGAATTCATTGAGGGCACCTGGCGGGTCATCTTTGGCCAGAATGGGTTGCTGCTTCTGGCAAACCCAAAGGCTTTTGGGGACGCCCCCTCATTGAAGGCAGTAATGTTCATCCAGGAATGGCGCACCGAGCGCGAGGGGGTCATTCCGCCTTCCATTGGCGAGCTCACGCTACCCCCTGGGGTGCGAAGCTATTCGGTCGTCGAGGCCCGCCCAGAGTGGCTTTTTCGCATTGATCTCGCTTCAGCCGCAGCCGGCAGCGGGCATGTGGATTTTGCCTTTCGAGACGAAAGACAAACCCTTGTGGGTTTTAACCGATACGCCTTTCGCTTCACGGCGGGCGGACAGACCTGGACCGCCTGGCAAAGCGCACCCCCAGGTGCCGCGAAGGTCACTATAACCCTGGCGGGGGATGGTGTCCGCCTTAGGTATCCTCAAGTCGTGGCGCAAGAAATCAGCAAATAATCTTCCGATTGCTTTGCTCCGTCGTCCAGCCGGCGCCCTGGCCTGGGGGTCTGAAGAGATCCCAAGACCAAGCAGGGACAGGAAGATCCTGCTTGATCAAGCGGAAATGCCGAGCTAATAAAACCAAAGCTTTGACCAAGGCGCTTAATACGCATCAAAATCAATAGTGGAGAATTCAACAGTGCTACGGTCCAGTAATCCGCTTCCCGAACTTAGTGGCAAGTAAACGAAGTTTAAGGGTGAAGGGCGCCACGAAACCGGCAAATCAAAGCTTAAAACACGGCAAAACTGAAGCTCGTTGGAAAAGCCAAGCCAAATGAAAGGATACCATCCCCGCAGCCGCCGTAGATTCGAAGGGACAACTGTGGTGGGTGGTGAACCAGGAACTACCCCGAGAATAGCGCGAATCCCCCAGTGCCCAGTGTGCGCCAAGTACTGAGTGGTTGCCCGCCAACGCCTCCAAGAGTACTGGCCTCTAGGATTCGCCAGCCGCCAAGCAAGCTCTTCAGAGCTCCAAAGGCGTCGCCAACGCACGGAGCGGCCCAAGTCCCTTTTGAGCGACGGAGGCCAAAGGGAAAGGCGAGCTTCCAGGCGGCCAACCAACTGGAAACCAAGCTTCTCCACGAGACCAGGGGTGCTCCTGGCGTTGCCCACGCCAAAAATGTGGTGGAAGCCCTCAGAAGCCGCAAATTCATAGGTTAGTGAGGCCAGCCGGGTAAAGAGCCCGCGCCCCTGGTGCGCGGGATGAGTGGCGGTATTAAGAGAAAGAGCAGCCTTGACTTCGCCGCCGTCGAAGATGACACGGCAGGGGATCACCACATAATGGGCAGCTAAGCTACTGCCATACCATGCGTTAAAACCGATCGCCGCCCCGACCGGGTTCTGTCGGTAGAGCCACCGCAGATACGAAAGATCGAAGCCAGCCTTTGGCCAAACGGTTGTAAGCAGCGCCACAACCTCTTGCAGCTCATCGGCAGACGCGCTGACACGCTCGAAGCGATAGGATCCTTGCATGGCCAGGCTCCTCTATTATTCTCAGTTTCCCCCTCTCTGAAGAGAGGCTCCGGTGAGGAAAAGCAGCTACACTCTCGCGGAATTTTCTCGAAGGACGCGTCCCGTAAATGCCCCACTGAGTCAAGAATACCCCAATGACTTGGGAACCATGCCAAGCCTCCCAACCCGGTCGCCAGGACACGAACAAGTCGTCGTCGTGATGCGCTAAGGGCGCAAGCACCGGTCGCAGGCTTGGGGAGCCTTAACCGAATCCTCTTAGTGAAACCTGGCTAAACGATATATCGGTTTCAGCGTGGAGGGTGTCTTTGAGAAAAAAGCCGGAATCTAAGGCGTAGGAAGGTGGATAGATTCTCACATACTGGTCGTGGATTTCGGCAACTGGCACCAGGCCGGCAATGGCGTGCTATGCCCCGTTGCTCGCACACGCTCCTTAGGGTCAGATTCCCCTAAACCCGCTCCCACCCGTTTCCGCCAAGCCTTCGAAATGGACACCGTTGACGCGGGCAGTATCCCACGGTAACGTCCCACTGGCTCTGGGCCAAGGTCCAGAAGGGCCATTGGTGGTACCCGAATCGTAGAGTGGAGGCCTAGCTATGAACCAGGTATTAGCAACGAAAGCCTCATTCATTGATGTTCCAGAGAACCGCGTATTTGATCAGGCGTACTGCATACGCGATTTGTAAACACGGCTTGGTTGGCTAGTTTCACCTCGACGCTTTATGCAAGAACGTCCTCGCGGGTTGAGCCAGGAAGGGTTGGGCCGATTAGCCGAACAGACGAGGGGGCGCTCTTATCTGCTAGCAGGGAAAGCACTCAGCGGGGCAAAGACGTCGTCCCCGGATGCTCTCGTCGCGTCTTTTCTCCGCTTCATTGCCGTTGGTATTGCTTCCCTGGTGGTGGACGTAGCCGCCTTCGCTGTGTTCCTCGGGGTTGGCCTTCCCTACCCTATCGCTGTGACCCTTGGTTTCCTCCTCTCATGGGCTTTTAACTTCACCGCTCACAAGCTTTTTACGTTTCGCCAACGCGGATGGGCTGTCGGCGAGGTTGGGCGTTACCTTATAGCCGCAGGCACCAACTACCTGCTTACCATGGCGTGGGTGGCCGCCTCAGTCGAGCTCGTTGGCCTTACGCCGTTCCTCGGAAAACTTACGTCGTTGCCCATGGTCACCATGGTCAGCTTTCTTTTGGCACGGCTCTGGGTTTTCCGACCCCGAAGCGGTGGAAACTGATTTGCCAGAAATGGCTTCTCCATACCCCCATAGCTGCCTTTTTGGGGCGTCAACCAACTCGTTCCTCCCACCGCCCCAAATGCGGCTCCATCCTGCTTCCCAGCGGCCGACGTAGAAAGCGCCAGTCCCGAGCAGAGCACCGGAAGCAAGCCCTACCATGTCTAGCTTCGTTACCGGCTCCAAGACGAAAAGGGAGCTGCTGCGTTCCCCAGCCTCCGACCGGCAAAGGCGTTCCCACGTCGCTGGTTTTTCGGCTAAGCTTCGGGAACGGAGGGGGCAGAAGTGAGTGGGGCGTTCCTTTACGACTCGCAGCAGCAGCGACACCCGGTGATAGACGCTTGGGTAGAGCTGGGGCGCTTCCGGGATTTGCTCCGGATGCTGGTGGGCCTAAGCTTGACCGTGCGCTATAAGCGCTCCCTTCTGGGCATCGCTTGGACCCTCTTGAACCCGCTGTTGCACATGCTGGTGCTGTCTGTGGCCTTTTCCACGCTCTTTGGCGATCGCTTGCCCCGCTATCCCGTTTACGTGCTGGCCGGTTTGATGGTGTTTGAGTTTTTCAGCCAAACAACGACCTTTGCTGTCAACCAGCTCACCTGGGGATCGGCACTGTTGGGTCGCGTTTACGTGCCGGCGGCAGTTTTTCCCTTGTCCGCCGTGGGTACGAGCTTGGTGCAGTTCGGGATCACGTGTATTCCACTGCTCTTGATCATGCTGTTTTTGAAAAATCCCTTTAGCTGGGCCCTGTTGTTTTTGCCTCTGCCGGTGACACTTTTGGCCGTGCTTTCTTTAGGTTTTGGCTTGGCCTTGGCGGCTTTAGCGCTGTCCTTCAACGATTTGGTTAACATGTGGGGCGTCCTTCTTCGCGTCTGGTACTTCCTCACCCCTGTCATGTACCCGGAATCCATCATTCCGCCATCAGCCCGGTGGATTTTGGCGGCCAACCCTCTGCACCATCTGCTCATTTGTATCCGCGACCCCATTTACCTGGGCCGGCTCCCCGACCCCCACCACTTCGTGGTCTCGGCCATTTGGAGTCTGGCGGTCGGGCTCCTTGGTTGGTGGTACTTCAGCTACCGCCGCTTTGAGTTTGCCCTCCAGGTCTGAATCATGACGAACTTTGCCATTTGCCTCGAGGATGCATGGCTCAAATACCGAGTGCCTGAGGAGACGATTCGCTCTTTCAAGGAGTTCGTTATTCGTCGGGTGCGTGGGACTTTGGGCTTTAAACACTTTTGGGCGTTGCAAGGGCTCAACTTGGAGGTGGCAAAGGGAGAAGTGTTAGGGGTTGTCGGGCGGAACGGCGCCGGGAAGACGTCGCTGATGAAGCTCATTTCGCGGGTGGTGCGTCCTACCAAGGGCCGGGTGAGGGTGGTTGGGAGGGTGGCGCCGCTGTTGGGCTTGGGAGCCGGGTTTCACGACGAGCTTACGGGCCGGGAGAATATCTACTTGGCATCGGCAATTCTGGGTTTTTCCCGGGAGGATGTGAGCCGGAGGTTTGAAAGGATCGTGAGCTTCGCCGAGCTGGAGGACTTCATTGACCGCCCCTTGCGTACCTATTCGTCCGGCATGCGGGCGCGGCTGGGCTTTGCCGTGGCCACCGATGTTCCGCCGGACATACTTATCCTTGATGAGGTTTTAGCCGTGGGCGATGCCCCATTCCAGGAAAAGTGCAAAGCAAGGATTCGCCAGTTCCGGGAAAATGGAGCCACCGTGCTGGTGGTGTCTCACCACGCCAGCACCATTCAGGCGCTCTGCTCCCGCGCGATCCTCTTAGATCACGGCCGTCTGTTGTTTGAGGGGCCGGTGGCCGAGACGCTCCGGAAGTATCAGGACATCTTGGCGCAGCCTCCCATGTCGGCCGCAGCCAGCTAAGGGGTGATCACTCGGTGGGTTGAGCCTACCAAAATCGTACGGGCATCGTTGGAAGCCCGGTCCACCACTGACGCCAACACCGCGACCTTTCCGTCGGCCTCAAAGAAAAGGTCAAAAACCTGGGGTTGCCCGCACTCTTCGCTACCACTGCCGGCGGGAGGCTGAACCGCAAGCTGGACCACCCGCCCGGCAGGAACCTTAAAGATGTAGGGCAGTTCCACCTCCACGTTACCGAGAACAAGCCTCATGGTTTCGCCCTCTCGGGGCTGAAGGCGCACGGTCACGTCAGTTTCTCCGGGGTTGTTGAAGTACAGGTACGTGTCGTAAAGCGTGGCTCCGCAAGGTCGTGGATGCCATACCAAAGACGGCACCATGTAGACGGCTCCCGGCTCTCCCACCAGGGCCTCCAGCGGCACCCCGGGGATTTCCTGGCTAAAACCTCGTAAGAGCGAGGGACCCACGCTGGGCTCAAAGCCCTTGGCGTTGGTCATGCGGGTGCTCACCAGCAAGCCAGCCTCATGCTGCAAAAGCACCCCACCCACAAACTCCTCCGGGCACCCCAACCAGCGGCTCAGGTCGGAGGCCACCAGCACCTTGGTTTGCAGAGGGGGTACTGGGATGGGCACGTTCGGTGGCAAACACGGGTGCGGGCTTTCCCTCACGCGTAAAACCTGAACTCCAACCACCAGCACTTCTTGGGTTTGTGAGGTGGGGTTGGACAGGTAAATTTCCGTAAACCAGCGGTTTCCAGAAGCACCAGGAGCTCCCCAGGCGATTACCGGGACCACTGTTTGCTGTTGGGCAAGAAGGTTGGAGGCTACCAACAGAAAGAGACTACCCAATGCCCTAGGCATAATGCCCCCTTTCTTTGTCGCTCAAGCTCAATCTAAGGCCTCCTTCTGCCAATGGCAAGGAATCAGAGGTATTTGCTAGAATCGCGCGGCAATGGGTTGCGAACGTATTGCATTCTCGAGATGGCAAAACGCCCCTACAACTTCGGGGCGGGGCGAGAATTCGTGATGGCGCTTCTCGCGGTAGTCTTTCTGGTCACCCTTCCGTGGGTGCTTGACGCGGGGTTCCGTTTTGTGGCGGCGCTGTGGGCTCAGCGAAAGCGCCGAGTTCAGCTGACCCCCCTGCGCTCGTTGGTGGTCCTCGTTCCTTCCCGCGCCGAAGGGGAGCGGGTACGTGGCACGTTGGAATCGGTTTTGGCCGCCCGCGGGGAAAAGAACGTCACGGTCTTCCTCCTCCTTGACGGACCCGACCCCGTATCCTGCAGCATCGCTGAAGAAATCGGGAACATTCGGATCCTCGAGAAGCCTTCGCCGGGCCCGTCAAAGGCAGCAGTCCTCCGTTACGCTGCCGAAAAGCTCCGAAGCGAAATTGAAGCGAGTGACGGGGTGATGGTACTGGATGTGGGCTCCCGCCTTACCCCCGGCTTTTTTGAAAGCTTGGCGTGGCCCGCGGGTGTAAGCGCCTTTCAAACCACGCTTGTGGGCCAGGGTGTTGGCCCTGGGGAAGCCGCAGGCCTCTCGGAGCGGGTCGCCCAGGGGGTTTGGGACCTGGGCCGCCAGGGGCTCGGCTGGTCCGTTCGATTGCGAGGAACGGGCACCGTGTTTCGTCCCTCCACGTTCCTGGCGGTAGTCCCGGAGCTCGTGACGCAAATCGAAGATACCGAAGCGTCGTTGCTGATCACCGCCCGGGGGGAACGCACCGCACTTTTGCCGCTGCCGGCGGTGGTTCTGGACCAGAAACCCAGTTCCCTGCAAGAGGCCATCGGCCAGAGAGCCCGTTGGCTGATGGGACAACTGCAAATCCTCAGGGCGCATTGGCGCGTACTTTTAAGGCTTTTGTTTCGGCGTCCGCTGGAAGGGCTCAGCTGGCTGACCTTCCTCGTCAGTCGACCCCTTTCCCTTACGCTCCCTTTGCGGTTTCTGGGTGGAGCCGCCATAGCGACTCTGGGAATGAACCTTGACGCCCCTGGTTGGGCGGGATGGGGGGCGCTGGTGGCAAGCACTGCCCTGATCGAACTGGGCTGGCTTGTGGTTTTCCATCCGAAAGTGGTCTGGCCGGCCATTACTCTGGCTTTTGCTTGGGTTCGAGCTATACCCAGGGTTTTCGGCGCTCGCCGCCGGTGGTACCGTGGACGGGGGAAGTGAATGAAGCCCGTGGTTGTGGTCGTGGTGGGCACAAGGCCCGAGGCCATCAAGCTCGCTCCGGTTTACCGAGCCCTAGCCAATCAGGGGCATTTTCGCCCCCTGCTGCTGAGTACTTCCCAGCATCGGGAGCTGCTGCAACAAGCGCTGGCGCCCTTTGACTTGAAACCGGAAATAGACCTCCAAATCATGACCGAGGGTCAGACCCCCAACCAGGTGGCCAGCCAGGTCTTTGCGTTACTGCCGCAGGTATTGGACAACATTCGCCCGGCCTGGGTGGTGGTGCAGGGCGATACCACCACCGCCTTTGCGGCGGCGGCGGCGTCTTTTTACTGTCGGGTGCCGGTGGCCCATGTGGAAGCGGGCCTGCGCAGCTTCCGCATGGACGCGCCTTTCCCGGAAGAGTTCAACCGCAAGGCCGTGTCCGTGGCCTGTACCCTTCATTTGGCCCCCACGCTGCGCGCCAGACAAAACCTTTTAAACGAGGGGGTCCCCGATGATCGTGTCGTTGTTGTAGGAAACCCGGTGGTCGATGCGGTTCAGTGGATCCTCGGACAGCTTCCGCCGCTGCCAGAGGACGGTGCCAGGCATGTGCTGGTAACGCTGCATCGCCGGGAAAGCTTCGGCAAGCCGCTGCTCGGCTTGCTCCAGGCCCTCCGCACCCTGGCCGAGCGGCATTACCCGAAGGTGAAAATCACCTACCCGGTTCACCCCAACCCCAATGTGCGGAAGGCCGCTCACCAGGTGCTCCTCGGGGTACCAGGGGTTAACCTGGTGCCGCCCATGGACTATCCCCAGTTCCTGCAGAGCTTCCGGTCATCGCGGGTGGTTCTCTCCGATTCCGGAGGCGTCCAAGAGGAAGCCCCCTCGGTGGGTGTGCCGGTGCTGGTGGCAAGGGAGGTAACCGAGCGCCCCGAAGCGGTGGAAAGCGGTTGGGCCCGGCTGGTGGGCACCGATCCCAATACCGTGCTTTCACAGCTCGAGGAGCTGTTGTTTGACGATGCCGCATGGCAGAGAGCCCGGGGGGGGCCCAACCCCTTTGGGGACGGAAGAGCAGGGGAAAAAATTGCCGCAAGTCTGGCCGAACGCTTTTTCGGAGGACGCAAACCATGAGCGCAGTCCTTTGTCTTTTGCTAGCCCTCGTTTCCACATCCGAACCCATGGAGCAAGCCAAGGCTGCTCTTTCCGCAGGTAATTACGCGCAAGCCGCCAGCAAGCTCCAGCCTCTGGCGGAAGCCGGAGACCCCGAGGCCCAGTATCTTCTAGGCCACATGTTGGACCTGGGGCTGGGCTTTGAACCGGAGCCCCGCAAGGCCCTCAGCTGGTGGCTTAAGGCCGCGGAAAACGACTACCCGCCGGCGCTGCACAGGGCAGGCCTGGCTTACCTTCAAGGGCGAGGGGTTGACCCCGATCCCGAGCGGGGTGTGCATTTGCTGCGGCAAGCGGCATTCTGGGGTTACCATCCGGCGGAAGCTTCCCTGGGCCAGGCGTTGCTGGCCAACACTCTGGGTCAGGGGTACGTCCCCGAGGCGCTGCGGTGGCTTGCCTGTGCTGCTGAGAGCGGGGATCGTGATGCCGCCGAACTTTTGGGGGTGGTCTTTGCAAAAGGTACCGAAGAAACCGTGCCTGATCTTCCAAAGGCAGTGAAGTACTTGCGGCTGGCCGAAGCGCTGGGCAGCGGCAAGGCCTCGGCCCTCCTACGCCAACTGGACCCCGCCAAAGACGCCCCCATTGCCACCGAAAACAACGTCCACTTGCTCTGGGAGTCCGCGCGCCTGGGCTTTCCCGATGCCCAGTTTCGCCTGGCGGTCTTGGGGCTGGCTAACGTTCCCTGGGGCCCCTCCCGGCAAGAGGCGATCAAGCTGCTGGAAACCGCTGCCGCCAACGGCCATCCCGAGGCCTGTTATCGCTGGCTCCAGTACTTGCGCAAAGAGGGTCCCGTGGATCCTTTTATTGAGGAGCAGCTTTTGCGTAACGCGGCCACGGGGGGCTTTACGGCCGCAAGCTTAGAACTTGGCCAGGTCCTCGCCAGGCGCGGATCACCCGAAGCGTTGCGTTGGCTGCGAACGGCGTACCAATCGGGTCAAAGCCGGGCAGGCTTGGAGCTGGCCCGTCTTTTTCTGGATGGAAAAATCCTCCCCCGAGATGACCGGGAAGCTCGCCGAATCCTCCTGGACCTGAAAACAGCAGAAGACCCAGCCGTGAAAAAAGAAGCGGCAAAGCTTTTATTGGCTTATTTTCACGACCCGGAAGCCTGCGGGCAAGCCAAGGAGCTGGACCCCAACGCGGTTTGCGGCTCGTCAGCCTCCGCTACCGCACCGCCATCGCTTCCTTAAGCACCCGCCTCACTTCCGGCTCCACCGACTCCCAACGCTGCGCCAAAGAACGCTCCCGCTCCCCCATGATCCCCGCCCAAACCTGGCCCTCCATATTCCAGCGGTGATTCAAAACAGACACTTCCAGGCTAACGTGCTTTGGCCAGTAAAAGCGTGCCGGCCGTTGGTCCGGCTCCAAGACCAGAAGCAGCTTGGCAAGCTCCTGCACTTTTTCGGGTGCAAGCCAGAACCGCCTGATCTCTCCCCCATTGGCCGGCGTCCACCTCACATGCAAACCGGAAATCGAAAAAACGGCAAACGCTTTAGGTTGCTCTTCCCAAGCCAGGGTCAAGGACATGGTTTCCGGCGCCAATGTCCCCTCGGCAATGCCCTTCAATCCTTCGTTGAACGTGCCAACTGAAACGCCTTTCTCGCTTCCTTCTTCCAAAGTGGAAAAGATGCGCTTCACGAGCTTTGCAAACCTCTTCGATTGTTCGCCGTCCCGCATTTGAATGACGGTTTTTTCCCACGAGCCAAGGCGCACCGTGACCGCCGAGCGCAGTTCCGGCTTGTTCGTGGGCCGAGGTTTGCCACCAAATTGTTCCGGCATTGCGGCAAAGCCGAAACGATCAAGGGCCTTGAACACGCTTTTCACCGTCTCCTGAGACACAGAAAACTGGCGCTGATTGTCCGCGACGCCAACCCCGCTGGAAAAGAGCCTCACCGCTTGAAAACGATCCTTGTAGAAACCCTCGACCTCCACCATGGCGGGCGCAGCGAATGTACCCCGACTCACAGCCCTGATGGCGAAAGCCAAATCCGTTGGCTGCGCCCCTTCCGCAAGACAAAGAGAAACGCTTGAGATCCATGCAGTGATCGCCCAGAGAAACGCCTTTGCCTTCATGGGTCGTACTCTAGCATGAGTGCCAGCGGCCAAGGACCGAACCGAACCCATGGTGATTGGCTCCTCAAATCTTGCAACTAGGCCAGACCTCTCCACCACCACTAGCGAAAAACAGCATCCATGGGCAGTGGTGTCCCAAAAAGTTCTGAAGTGCATCTCAACGAGGATTTTTTCTCAATGGCCATTTCGCCGACTCCGGGCAAGCTCTTTTGTCGAAACCAGCTCGAATCTGCGTCGTAGGGCGTTTATAATCGCCAACGTGAGCTCCCGCGGAAGGCTTTGGGGCTTGATCTTGGGGCTTGGTTTTTTGGCTCCCGCTCGGGTGGAAGGCGATGTTTGCAAGCTCAAGCTCGAACCCCGGCTGGAAAGCTACGTGGCCGGGGAGCTGATACGCGTCCAGGTGCCCAAGGAGTGCTGGCAAAAAGCGGAAGAAGGCGAGCTTCTCCTGCGGCTCCCGGGGCTGAGGATCAAAGCGGTGCGGCTTACCGCTTTGCAAAACCAACTTCCGGGACCGCTGCAGCTCACCGTCCCCCATTTGCCGGGGGTACGTGCGTGGTTGGAGCTGCGGGTGGGTTCCAGCGGGCGGGAGTGGATTGCTGCCCGTTCCCACGAGTTCTTTATTGCCCCCATTAACCACGGGCCGGTAGCCGCGGTGGTGCAGCACCAGGGGGAATGGTGGCTTGCGCCGACTCCCGAACCAGAAGTGAGCGCCGTGCCAACCGTCCAAGGAGTGCAACAGCCCGTAAGCTCCAAGAACCTCCCATTGGTCTCGTTTTCCCGGGAAAACACCGGAGCCCCCCAGCGACATTGCGCTCTGAAGCTACTGTCCAGGAAAACAAAAGACAACCTGCAAAGACCACCTGATCTCCCCTCTTGGCCACGGCAAGTTTCTCTGCCCCTCTTGGAATAGAAGCCTGCTTCCCCAGGATTTCTGTGTCTTTTGCTTCAACAACCTTGCGAAAGGAGGGGAAGCATGTCCCGTTTCATGGTCTTGTTTTGCTTGCTCCTGACTTCCCACAGGGCCTGGGGAGCGCAAGTGAAAGACGCCAACGGGCAGCCTGTGCCCTTTGCCCGCATTAGCGTCCTTGGCCAGAGTGGGTGGTTGGTGGCGGATGCCCAGGGAAACTTTGCTTTGCCGGAAAAAATCACACCGCCGGTGGTGCTGGTGGTCACCGGTGCCGATGGTGTGGTTTTAGGCAGCTTTTCCTTTTCCGAAGAGCTTCCAGAGCCGCTGGTGCTGGTCATTTCTCCGGTGCGGGAATCGCTGACGGTGGTGGCCAGCCGCCCCCCGGACCTGGTGGTGCCGGCCGCTTCAGCCTTTTCCCAGGTAAGCCAAAGGCAACTGGCCGCCGAAGCCCCCGCTCAGCTGGCTGACGCCATGACCACCATCCCCAACGTTGGCCGCACCGGCAGCGACCATGCGGCAGTACCAGCGGTACGGGGCCTTGCCAGGTTTCGGTCGCTGGTTCTCCTTGACGGCACCCGCGTGCTGACCGAACGCAGGGCCGGGCCCAGCGCCACGTTTCTGGATCCGCTCACCCTAGGTGAACTGGAGGTGGTGCGGGGAGGGGCCGGCGTGGCTTACGGTTCCGATGCCTTCGGGGGCGTGATTGCCGCGCGCACCCGCCTGGCGCCACCGGAAGAGCCCTGGAAGGTGGCGTACCAACTGGGCCTGGGTTTTGGTTTTCCCGAGGAATCGGCGCACCTGGAAGCCGGCGGAAGCCTGGGGGCTGGCGCTCTGACGTTGGGAGCTGCGGTTCGCCGTTTTGACCCCTACCGCTCCCCCGGCGGGGAAGTTTTCAACTCTCAGGCGGATTTCCGCTCCTTCCGCGCAGGCTTCCAATGGCCCGTGCGCCAGGGGATGTGGCGGGTGCTGTGGCGATCCGATTGGGGTCGGGATATTGGCCGACCCACGCAAAATTCCCGAACCGACCGGATCTTTTACCCTGAAGAAAACAGCCACCGCCTGGTTGTTGGCTTTGAGGGGCCGCTTTCCGGGCGGTGGAGCCGCATTGCCTGGACGCTGGGTTGGGCGGAGTACCAGCTGCTCACCGCCCGGGACCGGGCTCCCACCAGCACCACACCTCGCACCGTGACCGTGGCCGACGTTTCTTCCCACGATTACACCGCCCGCCTGGAGCTGGAGGGGAGCTGGGCCGGAGGTCAGCTCATGCTGGGGGTGGATGCCTACGGTCGTTTTGGCCTCAAAGCCACGAACACAAGCTCGGCGTTTGAAAGCGCTTCCGAGACCACGCGGGTTCGCGAGGTTTCCATTGCCAACGCCCGCAAGGACGACGCCGGGCTTTTTGCCGCTTACCAGCGCCAGTTCCGGCTGTTTTCCCTCAACCTTGGCGTTCGCGCCGATGTGGTCCGCAACCGCAACCAACAGGGCTTTTTCGGCAATCAAAGCCAGACGTCTACCCGCGGCTCCGGATTTGTGGCTGCCACGTTTCCACTGGGTCGTTACGTGGATCTTTCGTTGCAGTTTTCCCGCGGCTTTCGGGATGCGCTTTTATCCGACCGCTTTTACCGGGGCATTACCGGTCGGGGCTTTATTACCGGAAACCCCAGCCTCAAACCGGAAACTTCCGAGCAGTGGGACGCCAGTCTCCGCTACCGCAGAGGCGCTTTCCACGGTGCCCTTTACGCCTACCATTACGACATCTTTGACATGATCGAGCGCTACCGGCAGGGACGGGATTACTTCTTCCGCAACCGGGCCCAGGGGAGGCTACGGGGTGTGGAGGCGGAAGCGGGCCTTCGCTTACCCGAAAGCCTTGAGCTGCTCCTGGGACTTCAGTATCCGGAAGGAAAAACTGTGGACGACGGCACTTACCTGGATGACGTCCCCGCCCGGGGTGGCTTTGTGCGCCTTGCGCAAAGGAAAGGCCGCTGGTCCTGGTTTGCCCACTTTGCCTTTTACGCTCGGGACACCCGCCCTGGGCCCACGGAAGCGGTGGTTCCGGGCTATGCACTGCTGGACGGCGGTGCCAGCTACCGCTTGGCACCAGAGCTTGAGCTGGCGGTGCGGGCCCGCAACCTCCTCAACCGAGCCTATCCCGGCGACAACGAGCCCGGCGCCGTGCTGGCCCCGGGCAGGAGCCTGCTGCTCTCCCTGCGGGGAACGCTTTAGCGCTTTCTTCGCTTTGCTCACCGGGAGGAAGCCCGGAACGGGCTTCCTTCTTTTTTAAGACGCTACAATGGACGCATGGCGACGACGGTGGAGCAAATCGTTACGGCGCTGGCTTCGGCGTACCCTGTGATTGCGGTGGTCTCCCCCGAAGAGGACCGCATTGAGCGGCTTATCCAGCGGGTGGGGGCCGCAGCCAAGCCCAACCCCTTGCCGGTTTTGACCTGGAACTGCCTGGATGGCTTTGGCCAGGCCCATCCGGTGAGCGATCCCCTGGCGGCGCTGGCCTGGGTGGCGCAAGAAGCGCCTCAGGGTTTCTACCTTTTTAAGGACATCACCGCCATGCTGGACGGCAACCGCTTTCTCCTGCGGCGCCTGCGCGATACCGCTTCGGCTATCCGCAATTCCGGCAAGTACCTCTTCCTTTTGGGGCCGGTGGTGCAGGTTCCCGACGAGCTGAAGCCCTTTACGTATGTGGTGAACTCCATTTTTCCCGATGAAGCCGAAGTGCAAGCCACGGTGCAGGCGGTTTTCACCGCCACCCGGCGCAGTGTGGACCCCTCCACCTTTGGCCGCATCGTCACCTCCCTGCGGGGCATGAGCCTCACCGAGGTGGAACACGTGCTGCGCCGGCTCCTGACCCGCCATCAGGAACTGGGGGAAGCTTTTTTCCTGGAGCTTTTGGCGGAAAAAGAGCAAATCATGCGCAAGGAGGGCATCCTGGAGTTCGTGCCCCCGGATCGCGGTATTGAGGAGCTGGGGGGGCTGGATCAGCTCAAGCTCTGGGTTCGGCAGAGGGCCTCGCTCTTTACCCCCGAAGCTCGAGCGCAAGGATTGCCACGACCCAAGGGCGTGCTGCTCATGGGCATGTCCGGATGCGGCAAGTCCCTGGCGGTGAAGGTCATCGCCCACGAGTGGCAACTGCCGCTTTTTCGCCTGGACATGAACCTGGTGTTTGCCGGGGTGCACGGTAGCCCCGAATGGGTGTTCCACCGGGCCCTGGAAGCCGTGGAAGCGGTGGCGCCGGCGGTGCTGTGGATTGACGAAATCGAAATGGGGGTGGCCGGCTACCACGAAGGGGAAACCGGCTCGCTCACCCGCATCTTTTCCACCTTTTTGACCTGGATGCAGGAGCACCGGGCCGATGTCTTTGTGGCCGCCACGGCCAACCGCATCAACCTCCTGCCTGCGGAGATTATCCGCAAGGGGCGTTTTGACCAGGTGTTTTTCGTGGAGCTCCCCAACGAAGAGGAACGCAAGGAAATCCTGGCCATCCACATGCGCCGGCAGGGCCTGGACCCCAGCAAGTACGACCTTGTGCTTTTGGCTTCCGCCACCCGCGGCTGGAACGGGGCGGAAATCGAGCAAGCGGTGATTTCCGCGCGGGTGGCCTGCTTTGCCGAGGGCCGTCCGGTGGAGGAGCGGGATTTGCTGGCAGCCATGGGGCAGATCGTGCCCCTTTCCACCACCATGGCCGAGCAAATCAAGGCCATCCGCTCCTGGGCCCGCACCCGGGCGCTCCCCGCCACCACCCCCGGGAAACCGGAAATGTAAGCCGGCGGCAGCTCAAAACCGCGCTCCCCCTTTGCCAACTCCCAAATCCGGAATTCTCGAGTCTGGGTCTTCTGGGAAACGCTTTTCTCTTTTCGTCATTTCCCTTCTGAGATCCGCGGAATAAAACCACGGATAGCAGCGTTCGCCGTTTCAGGGTGATGGTTGGAGTGCGTTTGACTACCGGGCCGGGAAGGAGTGTTGCTTTATGTTAAAAATCCGTCGCGTTTTCCTAATGCTTTCCCTTTTCGCTGTGAGCAGTTGGGGCCAGGTGTTCACCGGCTCGCTTTTGGGCACCCGCCCGCAAAGTTCGGGCGATGCTGCCAGCTCCGGGGTTTTCCTGGTGGAGCTTACAGGCAACACGGTCACCTACGCGATTTTCTACTTTGGCAGCCAGGGCCCCACCGCCGCCCATATCCACCAGGGAAGCGCCGGACAAACCGGCAGCATCGTGGTGGACCTGGCACCGTCCTTTGTGGCGCTTGGCGGGGGCTTTGTGGCCACCGGTACGGTGAGCGCAACGCTCGATGTGGCCAGTGCTATCCGCGCTAACCCGGCGGGGTACTACGTGAACGTGCACACCTCTGCCTTTCCCGGTGGGGCAGCCAGGGCACAGCTGGCGAGTGAAGCTTCGGGCGTGGAGCACTGGGTCACCATGCTTTCGGGGGCCCGGGAACGGCCCACCGTGGGTGATCCCGACGGCAACGGTGTGGCTCTGGTGGTTCCCCGGTCCGACCAGGCGCTGTACTACCTGCGGGTGAGCAACACCCAGCCGCCTACAGGAGCACACATCCACCGTGGCAAGGCAGGAGAAGCCGGCAGCATCGTGCTGAGCCTTTCTCCCACCTTCAACAACGGGGTAGCCGTCGGAGCGGTGAGCCTTTCGGCCACGTTGGCCGGGGAAATCCGGGCCACCCCCGAAGGCTTTTACGTGAACGTGCACACCGCCGATTTTCCGGCCGGGGCAGTGCGCGGGCAGCTCACCACCGGAGAAAGCGTGGTCCACGTTCCGGTGGCAGCCGATGTGCCCGGCTTGCCCCCTTCCCTCTTCCGCACCGCCGGCACGGTCACCAACTTTAGCGATGCGGAAGCGGAAGTTTGGGCCGAGTGGTACCCATCCAGCCGCGAGGCGCGCTCGGCACCAGCCAAGGTGCAGCGCTTTGCGGTTCCGGCTCGGGGCACAGCGGTGTTTAACAACCTGGTAAGCGAGCTGTTTGCCGCTTCCGGACGGGGGGCGGTGCGGTTTTACTCCCCGGCCAAGATTGCCGTGGCGGTGAACATCTTCAACGACCAGCGGCCTTCCGGGGGCACCTTTGGCCAGTTCGCCCAGGGCCTTGCGGTTTCCGAAGCTCTCAGCCGCGGCGTTTTGCCCTACAACCGCCATCAGGCCAAAACCACCGGCAGCGGCTGGCGCACCAACTTCGGCTGGTTTAACCCTTCCCCGCAAGCCGTCACCTTGCAGGTTCGGGTGGTGCGCCCCGATGGCACCACCGCCGGGAGCAAGACCGTGACCCTCCAGCCGTGGAGCAACGATCTTCTGGCCTGCGGCGACGGCAACGGCTACGTGCCTTCGGCAGCCTGCAGCGACAACAACTTCACCGTGGCCTTTGCCGCTTCTTCCCCGGTTTTCCTTTACAGCTCGGTGGTGGACAACATCACCGATGATGGCCTGTACCAGCCGGCGCAAACCGCCCCCGAGGAGTTCGTAAATCCGCCAGCACCGGGCAATAACCCACCCACCGTGATCATAACCAGCCCCGCAAGCGACATCACCGTACAGGTGGGGCAAAACGTGAGCTTCACCGCCACCGCCAGCGATCCCGATGGCGACACGCTCACGGTGCTGTGGAATTTTGGCGATGGGGTCACCGACAGCACCAACTCCCTTTCCGTGTCCCATGCGTACGCCACCGCCGGCACCTACACCGCCACAGTTACCGTCTCCGACGGCAAGGGGGGACAAGCGCAAGCCAGCCGACAGGTCACGGTGCAGGCCAGCGGTATTACGCTCAGCCAGCTGCAAACCGACATCTTCACCCCCAGGTGCAGCGGCTGCCACCCGCCCACCGAGGGCCTGGACTTAAGCCCCGGGCAAACCTACGGCTCCACGGTCAACGTCCCTTCCTCCGAAATGCCCAGCCTCATGCGGGTCAAGCCCGGAGACCCCGACAACAGCTACCTCTACCGTAAGATTCGGGGGGTGGGAATTTCTGGAGCGCGTATGCCGCAGGGCGGGCCGTACCTTTCCCAAAGCGAAATTGACAAGGTGAAAGGCTGGATTGAAGCGGGCGCTCCCAACAACTGACGCCATGACCGCTCGGTTTGCATGGATCCTCCTGGTTTTCTTGCTTGCCGGATGCGGGGAAAAGAAAAACCTGCCCACCGGGCCAGGTGGATCACCTCCTGACCCGAACGCCACGTTTACGCGCGTTTTGGGCGAGGTCTTCGTCCCCTCTTGCGCCCGCACCGGCTGCCACGCCGGCCAGGCCCCGCAAGCCGGGCTCAACCTGGAACCGGCAGGAGCTTACGCCAACGTGGTCAACCATCCCTCCACCCAGAGGCCGGAGCTGCTGCGGGTGGCTCCCTTCGATCCCGAAAGCTCGTACCTGGTGAAAAAGATCCGGGGGGACCCCGACATCGTGGGGTCCCCCATGCCCGCCGAAGGCAGCATCTCCGCCGAGGCACGGCAGCTCGTGGTGGACTGGGTGCGCCGGGGCGCACCCCGGGACTGAAAGGCACGCTATGCGTTGGGGTTTTGCGTTCTTGCTGCTCTCCCGCTTGGTAGTAGCTCAAGACCTCGGGCATCCACTGGATTCCCGGCTCCTGAACCTTCCCACGCTGGCCACCGTGGGGCCCTCCACCCTGGAGGTGATCTTCACCCACCGCTTTACCCAAACCGTTCAAGATGGCGGAGGGGAGGAGCTCTTCGGCCTGGACTCGGCAGCCGACGTGGGGATCGGCGTGGCCCTGGGCCTGGGCTCGCGTACCCAGGTGGAGCTTTACCGCTCCTCCTTCTGGAAGGAGGTGGAGCTCGCCGGCAAGCTGGTGCTCTTGCCTTTGCGTGAAGGACGGCCGTGGGGTCTGGCGGTGCGGGCCGGAGGTGACTACCGCGGCGGTTTTGGCCTTAGCCCCCGGTGGAGCGGCTTTGCCCAGGCGGTGATTGCCCTCCGCCCCCACCCGCACTGGGAGCTGGCGCTGGTGCCCACCTTTGTCACCGATACCCCCACCCTCCGGCGGGCCGGCAACGTGGGCTTTGCCTGGGTTTGGCACCTGCCACGCCGGTTCCGGGTGGAGGGGGAGCTGATTCCACCCAACCCGCAAACCGAGGGCGCCAAGCTCGCCTGGGCTCTGGGGTTGACCAAAGGCGTGGGGGGCCACAGCTTCACCTTCTACGTGGGTAACTCCAGGGCCACCACCACCGACCTTTGGGTGGGCTCGGACTTTCCCGGCAGGTCCCGGGTGAAAGACCTTCGCCTGGGGTTTAACCTGGTCCGCCGGTTTCCTGAGTAAGCGCCTGTACCGGCATTCAGCGGGCAGGCCCAAACCCGCATCGGACAGGAGCGTAAACTTCCCTGGCGTGCATCGCCGGGGAGGTGTTATGTCTCTCACGCGGGGCTTTGCGGCAACAGCCGCGGTACTTTGTCTGATTTCCTTTGCGGTTGGGGCTCAGGAAGCTGGTTCGCCTGCAGCCGCGCAGCTCAGCCAAATCCTGCAAAACCAACGGGACCTGGAGCACCGCTTGGACGAGCTCGAGCGGGCCATTGACGACATTGCCTGGTATCACCGGGTGGGAGACATTGCCCTGGTGGACAAATGGCGCATTACCGGTCCCCCCGATGCCAACCCCAAAAACCCCACCGCTCCCGGCGCCACCAACCCGGTAAAGTTTTTCACCTACACCTTCATCCCCCGGGATCGCAAACCCAACGAAAAGCTGCCCATGCTGGTTTTCCCCCATGGCGGTGTCCACGCCCGCTTTGATTCCAACTACAGCTATCACATCGTGCGGGAGCTCGTGCAGCAGGGCTACGTGGTGGTGGCCCCGGAGTACCGCGGGTCCACCGGCTACGGCAAGGATTTTTACCAGCTCATTGACTACGGCGGCCGGGAGGTGGAGGACGCCCAGGCGGCGAAAGATTGGGCCCTGGCGACCTTCGATTTCATTGACCGTGAGCGCGTGGGACTGGTGGGCTGGAGCCACGGCGGGCTCATCGTGCTCATGCTGGCCTTCAACCACCCCAAGGACTACCGCTGTGTCTACGCCGGCGTACCCGTTTCTGATCTCATCATGCGCCTGGGCTACCACGACAAGGACTACGCGGACCTCTTTTCCGCCGAATACCACGTGGGCAAAACCGTGCGCCAGGACATCGCCGAATACAAGCGCCGTTCGCCCGTTTGGCATGTGGAAAAGCTGGCCGTTCCCCTGCTCATTCACACCAACACCAACGATGAAGACGTAAACGTCATCGAAGTGGAACACCTCATTCAGGCTCTCAAAGCTGCGGGCAAGGACTTCCAGTACAGGATTTTCCAGGACGCTCCCGGAGGCCACAGCTTCGACCGCCTGGACACTCCCGAAGCCTTCAAAATCCGCAAGGACATTTACGCTTTTTTGGCCCGCTACCTTAAGCCTCCGCGAGCCCTGCCCTAGTTTTTCCTCTAAATTTCCCGTGTTCAGCTGGCGGAAAAACCCCGGCCGCTGGGATTACCGCTCTCCAGCCAGAGGCAAAAGCGCTCGTAAATTCCTGGCTTATCCAAAAGCCGGGCAAGTTCCTGCACCCGCGGCCGCAGGTAGTCCAGGTTCAGCCGTCCCCGCTGACGGCGGATCACCGCCCGCGCATCCTCCAGATCTTGACCCCGTTCGGAAAGGATTTTCATGAGCACCAAATCCTCGGGGCTCACCACCTGCACCGAAAATCCAGCAATTTCCACAGGAACGCTCCTCCCCAAGGCTTCCCGTTCGAACGGCAACAACCCAAAAATAACATCCACCCGCACCCCATGCTCGCTTTCCAACGGCAAAACCCTCGTTTGCTGCACGAAGGCCACGGGATCCTCGGGCAAAGGCGAAAAAACCCTGGCAACCCGACCCACAACTTCGCCTAAGCGGGCTTCCTCCACCCAAACGGTGAAATCCACGTCCACCGTAGCTCTTGGCTCGCCCCAGACGGCGTTGGCAAGCCCCCCCACCAGCATGTAGGGGATGCCCTCCTCCTGAAAAAAACGCGCAGCTTTCAGCAGTGCTTCTTCAAGAGGCGTCAACGGACCTCCAAAACCGCCAGCATGCGATGCATCAGCGCCACGCCCTGCACATCCGGCGGCCGCTTTCGGCTTTCCGAGGGCAGCAGCTGGTACAAAAAACCCACACTGGCCACGGCTGCGGAAGGTGACAAAAAGCTCTCCTTCATTGCGGCCCACCGGGCGTAGCGTTCCCAGGCCGCCTGTCGTTCCCGAAGAAGCTCCGGTCCCCCGAGCCAGCAAGCCGTTTCCTGTGTTTTGGATCCGCTCACGATTGGATTTTAGCATGACCCAGGCAACGAAAGCCCAGCCCCTTTTAAGAGAAAAAGTGTGCTGCGCTCAAAAACAACCCGTATTTCACTGCCACTTCCGGCAGCTGAGCTTTTTCCCCACAAATGCAGGGAGAACGGCCAGCCAACGCCGAGAATCACGGTACCAGCGCAGTAGCGACCACCCACCCCACCGGAGCCCCGGAAAGGAGAAGTTCAAGGGCCTGGCGGACGCAATCCCCGCTCACCACGCCCTGGGGGAGGTAGGCCACCAACCAGGCCTCTCTGGTATCCGAGGTTACCTTCACCCGTTGGGAATCCGTAATGGGTGTGCTAAAAGGGCCAAGCGCGTCAGCTAAAAGCGGCTTCCCCTCCAGGCTCACAGGGCCCCGAAGGGATAGCATGGTCTCCCCAGCGTGTCCTGCCCGAAGCGTAAGGGTCCCCTGCACGGTACCCGCCGCCATCACACAGGCGGGCACCAAAAGCTCTAGGGACAAGCAGTTGTTGACATCCACCAGAGGGGAAATGGCCGGTAGCTCTTCGCCTTTCAGCACCCGTCGGGCCAAAGCCTCGGAAGACGGCCGCCAGCGCGTGGGATCGCAGCCTGCCTGCCGGAACAGCTTCCGCACCGCCGCCACCGTCGGGTGATCGGGCAGCTCTTCCAGCCGGTGAGAATCGCGCGCCCGCTGCGCCACCTCCCGGCGCAGCTGCGCCAGCGCCTCACTCCCCTCCCCCGTAGCCACCATTTCCGCCCAAAACAACCCCCACCCCGGCAGCTCGATGCTTACCGTTGGCGGGAAAACGGCTTTTTCCGAGGCTCCCATTGTCTTTAGGCCCCTCCTCCAGGACACCCATCATAGCCCACAAAGGCAAGTTGGATGTGCTAGCCTCGGGGCGGCAACGTCAGTAACGTGCGAATCACAGGCTCCCGGGATGTGCTGTCATCCGCGTCCTTGCTCTTCGTTCCTCTGCTGCATTTGGGCTAGCAATGCAGTGTTCCTAGCGATTTGCTCGGCGCAATCGTGGATGCGGAAGATAACGATCACGAGCTCGCAGAACAAACGAGCACCGAGCGAGCCAAGAACCAAGATGACAATTGCCAGGATGAGCTTGGCCATTCCGTGATCGTAGTAACCGCGAAAAACGTTCACCAGCCCTGACACCCCACTCACCAGCGAGATGAGCACGCACGCGCCAAGCCACAGCACGAAAATGACTTTTATGATGACCGGAGTCAGCATCTTCTCAAAACTAAGGAACTCGCTGAGCCAATCTGTTTTGGTCCCAGAATTACTGTGCCCAAACGACATGTCATCCTCCAATCCCTACGGTTTCTGTGTTTGATCCCTTGCTCCCTTCGGTTGGGGTGGCCAGTACTTCTGCTGCAAGTACCTGCTCGAGGTTGATCCAAAGTTCCCTTCCTCTTAGCTGATCCATACAGAAGTGCTTTTCCCTGTCTAGCCTTCCACGAACCCATATCCCCCGGATTTCCTTTACGTCCACGATGAACTCACAAGTTATCGGACTTCTCGAAAGAAGGACCCACACACGGGCCCCCGGTACCAAGCCGGCGGGCAAATCGGCCGGACCACCGCCACCGGCTTCAGCACCTCTCTGTTCAAGTGGAATAGCAACCACCGCCATCGAAGCCAACAACACCAGAGCCGCCGCGACGAGTATTCTGGTTCCACCAAACATAGCAACCTCCTCGCTGACGATTTTCGCAAATCCCCTTAACACCCCCGAAACCGATAGGAAACTCAGAATCACTGAAAGGGGCGCAAAGAAAGCGAATATACTCCCGCTTTTTTTGCGGCGCTCGCTCGCCTTTTTCCCTGTTGCCGAGGTTACTTCACCCTGGAGGTACCTCGCCCCCTCATGCGCTCATTGATCGCTTTTCTTGTTCCTCCCGTATTACTCGGACGTTGTCGGCGAGTTTGATAAGCATCCACCACCATTCAATAGTCATCCCAAGGAACCACACAACAGCTAGAAAGATCACCACCGCAAGAACTGAACCTCCAAGTGCGCGGCTAAGGGCGGATTTATACGACCAAAGCTCATTGAGCTCTGCTTCCTTCGCCCCCACTGCTTCTTTCGCCTTTGCGAAGCGCTCGTCGAGGGAGCCCCGCAACCAGCCATCTAATCTTTCTTACCTTCCCCTGGAAGGCCGGCGCTTTACTATGGCGAGGGTGCCGATTGCCGGTTTCTAGTTGGCAGTTTCCGATGCAAAAGCTGAAAGTTTTGGGGCAAAGGCCGCCACGGCAAATCCCGTCAAGGCTACGTACGTCCCCAAGGGGCTAGCCGCAAACCCTGTGACCCGGAAATTCGTGCCATGAAAAGAAGCCGCACGATACCAGCCACCATCCCTGAGAGACGGCTCGGAGAAGCCAAAGCCCAAATGGCGCCCCCAGAAACCGAAAGAACCCAAACCCAAAGGAAGAGGTCCCTTGCTCCATTCATAGCGTCGAAATCTCTCGCAACATTGAGTAACCCCACCGCCGTCATGGATTGGCCCATGCCGACCTGCGGAAGAAGAAGCAAGGCAAAAAGCGCTATACCTCCTCCCACACGAAGGACCGTTCGAAGGTCTCAAAGCTTTACGCCGGCCTGTTGGGCCAGCTCCACCCCCGGTGGCGGCTGCCGCTTACCAGACGACGTTCCTCCCTTAGCGTGGCCCTTCTGAGCGGAAGCAAAACGAATGGCCAAACCAGCTCATGACGGCAAAGCGGGCAAAAGATGGTTCCCTCCTAATCGCTACGGGCGAACCAACTTCCCCCCGAGTCCTTGTCACAACGACACCGATCTGAGTTTTTCAGGTCACCTGTCAACTCCGAAGTCGAAGATCCATAGGCTCCCAAAGTGCACGCCGTACTCCCCAGGCTTCAGGTCCGCCTTCGGTGTGAGGATCCATTTTCCGTCGCCCTCTTGAGTGGCGTCGAATGGGATCGTCCAGTCCTCATCTGGAGCAAAAGAAGTACTTACCTTAAACATTCTCTCTTTCCCAATTTTGAGGGAGCGTTTGTTGTCATCCTTATCCGGGTCCAGTTTGACGAGGAAAACTTCGCGGCTTTGCCGCGGGTCGTCCGAAAGCCTGACGATAACAGAAGGCCGCTTGTCTGTTGTACGGGTTGCGGCTGCGACGTTTGGAATGTCGAGGAAACGTAGCATAGCCACATAGGCGTAGGTCATGCTGAGGTCGCCCTTGCGCCCCTTTAAACGGAGCTCACCGTCCTTGGTCCGAAGAATCACATCCTCCCCAAAGCCACCGGTCCCAACGCCCCCAGTCTCACCCATGGCGGCGATTGCTTCTCGCGCTGACTGCGCCGGACTGGGCGTGGGCGTCGTCCGCTTTAGCATCGCCTCAATCACCGGCTTACTCACGCCCTGTTCTTTGAGCTTTACGATGCTATCGGTGTCGAGCCGAAAGTTCACTTCTCTGGCTTGATTTATTTTCGCAATGACTACCTCATCGCCCAGACCAAGCTTGCAAAGCTTGACCACATCCTCGTTGGTAAGAGGCGGCTCAGCTTGCCCCGGGGCCTGCGCGACCGCCGTTCCGGCCAGGAAGAGAACCGCTGCCGCAATCGGCCCAAGGAAAAGCGCTAAGGTAACTTTAGCTCGCTCCATTTTTCCCTCCCTTCTTTTGGCCATACCTCATCGCCTTTCTTCCTGAGTCTTCTCAGCCCCGCTTGCGAGAAGTTCGCGGTAACAGCGGGGACAGCGGGGGGAGGGATCGACAACACCGAAATGCACTGAACACCGTAAGCAAACACAAATCTCGTCGGTTGGGCAGTAAAGGAGCTTGTCCGCCCAATCCGCCTTTCCGCACACATCACAGCGTCTTGTGGACATACGTCTTCTCCACCCGCCTTGCGCATCCAGCATTGTCTAAAAGCTCGCCGTCCAAGTTTCATGTTTAAGCCGAGAGCAAAGACCATGCCATGGCTTCGAGAGAATCGCGCCACGAAAGGTAATATGATGGCTTTTTTGCACTTACAGCTTAAGTGACGGTCTAATTTCTGCAGTACCATGGCCAAACAGGTGGAAACTTCCTTCCCCAAAACCGTTAAGTTCGTTTCCCTCACTTGGGAACGCGATGTGTCTTGAGCGATTGCAAGCATGAAGGACCCTGATGGAACAGAAACCGCCGCGGGAGCGTTGCGTCAACAACTTAAAGCTCTGGCGGTTTTTCCCTTAGGTGCCTTAAAGCCGAACCTAGTAAAGGCCCACACGAGGGAGTTAGGAACTACCCTTTGCTGGCTTTTCAGCTGGCCGCAGCCTGAAAAAAGCGCTGCAAAACTTCCGTCCTCGCCAGAAACCGCGCAAACTCCAAAACCCGGGGCCGAAGGCCTTCCGGGTCCAGGGCCTCCTACCGACGGCGTACAAGCCCGTGGGCGTCCTTCAAGTCCTGAGCACGCTCCGAAACGATTTTCATCAGCACCATATTCTCAGCACTGACCACCTGCCCTTGCGTTCTGCCAATACCCACCGCCATGCCTTGGGCGAAGGCCGTTCCTTCAAAGGGCAGAGATCACATCCAAAGGCGGCTTGCCATTGGACAAAGTCCCTTCAAGGCACAAGAAGCAGCAACAACGCCTCCCGGCTACCGAAACGAGAAGCCCCCAGAAGCCGCATTTGGCGTAGACACGGCCTTATTGGATTCCGGTGCTTCGTTTGTGAAGCGACCTTGTGCCAGCGACATTGGAGGCTGCCAAAGGTTTACGAGGTCGGCCCGTGAGGACCTCCTCCACCAGGATGGCGGGGAGCAAGCCGGGTCGTAGGGAGGCTTTGAGTTCCCGGGCGAGTTTGAGGGCCGCTGGACGGCGGCCAGACGCAAGCAAAGCTTTGGCGTAAATGGCCCGGGCGAGCTGCAGGGTTTGGGCCACCTCAAAGTCATCCCGCGCTGCCGCCCCGGCTTCAGCCAGGCCATATTCCAGGTCGGCAAGAGCCTCTTCAGCGCGGTTTAAGCCTAAAAGCACCGCAGCACGGGCCACTTTTCCCGCTAAAGGAGCATCAGGGTTACGTTTACGCGCTTCCTCGGCCTTTTCCAAATCCTCCGGAGCGACGCGCCCCATGCGCCAGCGCGCCACAAAGGCTATAGCCTCGGCATCAGGCTCGGTGTCATAGGGAGGACTCTCGCAATCTTCTTCAAGGGGTTGATCCCACCAAATCCGCGCCCGTGCTGCCACTGGGGAGCGATCGAAAGACGAGGCGGGATGCTGTAACACCAAATTCAAAAGGTTCCAGTCCCGCTTTTCGATGGCAATCCGGGACAACAGCCTCGGGCCGTAAAAGCGTGCCATAGGCGTTGTGTTGGAAGCCATCACCTCGCGCAGGAGAGCGGCCGCGACCTCAAAATTGCCATCAAGGGCTTCGAGATGGGCCAAACGCACACCCAAAGCTTCGTACCGTGTTTCTTGCCAAGCCCCGCGTACGAGTTCTTTGGCGCCGCGGTGATCTCCAGCATGAACCAAGCCTCGAGCCTCAAAGAAGGGCACAATGGCGCGGTATGCCGTCTCTACCAACAGGGGCTCGTGCTCATTGCGCAAGCGGGTAAAGAAACGTCGCACTGCAGCAGGATCAGGATCGGAAGAAAAGTCTGGAGGGTGGCTGAGCAGTGTCAACAACCTTAACCGCATGGCTGAAAGGTTTTTGCCGGCATTGGGTCCAGGAATCGGGTTTCCCCAGCGGTCCACGGCAAGGCGACGGGCAACCCCGGATAGAAAGCTACTGCCATCGGGTCTTAGCAGAAGTCCCATCCCGGCCGAAAACCCAACAGGCGGGAGCTGCGAAATCGGCGTGTACCAGGAAAACGCACCCGAGAACAGGGTAGTGCCCAAGAAAGGGGTTTGGGGCTCTGATAGCAACGTGCCTGGAGATTTGAGCTGAAGCTCCCCCACAACCTCCAGCTCGAGCAACGGCCCATTGTTGGCGAGAAAGCGTAGACGGGGAACCTGGGCATCGGGAACGGGAAGCACATGGGTCAACCACCCAATGTGGGTGAGAACCGGTTGCCAACTCTGGAGCTCCGGCCAGAAAATATGAAGCGAGTTCCAACCTAGCTGACGGTGATGGGCGCTCACAATGACCTCAAGTTTGCCGTCGCGGTTAAGGTCCGCACAACGAAACCACGGTTCTAAAGTGCCCGGGGAGAACGAGCTACGAGTGAGGTTAAACCCAGAGTCTGGAGCCAACCGAGATCGAATTCGACCGGTGGCTGTGAAGATCAAAACTTCGCTTGCAGCGCGTTTGATGTCCCGCCGGGCTGAGGTGTCGTGGGGTCTTGTGGCGACAACCGTCTCCTTTCGTCCGTCCCCGTCCAGATCAACCTGTTCTACTTGCGAAATCGGCGATCCGCAGCGATAGCGCCACAAAAAGCGCCCATTCCGATCGCGGGCGAGCAGCTCCTGGCCCTCCCAGCTCACACTCGCTTGGGAAAAGGCTCGTCCCGCCCTTGCCGCCTCCTGCCAGCCCAGAAATCCCACGACGCCCACAACACTGGCCACCGCCGCTTTGAAAAGGTTTTCCCTTAAAGCCCGCGGCGAATGCACCGCCCGCTGTTTAGAAAAAGCCTGCAATGCGGCACCTGCGTCGGGAAAGCGATCGCGGGGGGAGGGTTCCAAAAGCCGCATGATGAAGCGGGCCAGCCAACGTGGACAATCGGGTCTTGTACGGCGCGGGTCGGGCGATCGCCCTTTCAGTTGAAGCAGGACAAGTTCCGCCTCATTTTGGGCTGTGAAAGGCACCCCCCCTGTGAGTAGCTCAAATATCGTGACACCAAGGCTGTAAAGGTCCGTGGCGGGGCCTAGCTCCCGCCCCCGGAGTTGCTCTGGACTCATGTAGTGCAGTGTCCCCACAGTGACCGTAGTGCGAGTAAGTCCGGGTTCACCGCTGAGGCTTTTCGCCAGGCCCAAATCGGCCAGGTGCACGTGGCCCTGGGCATCCAGCAACAAATTGGAAGGCTTAACGTCTCGGTGCACAATCCCCTGGGCGTGGAGAAACTGCAAAGCCGAAAGCACTTCCCCTGCAAGCTTAACCACATCTTCCACCGGAAGCGGCCCAGAAGCCAAGCGCTGCTTCAAGCTCCCTCCCGGCAGCCATTCCATCGCCAAGCCCAGGCGATCTCCGACTTCAATGAGCTCATAAACCCGAACCAGGTGGGGGTGACGTAGCTCCCGCCCCAATCTAACCTCGCGCCGGAGCCTGGCGAGGGCCTCGGGGGAAAGGTCGGGATTGAAGATTTTGAGGGCCACCAGTTCCCCGAGATGCCTGTCAAAGGCTAACCACACGTGGGCTTGGCCGCCAACGCCCAAGAGCTTTTCAAGTTTCCACCGGTTGGGGAGCACTAGGTTCTCGAATCCCCCAAGACCAGTTGTCGGCCCGCGGGTCACGGTTTGGTCGTTCATCCCTTGCTCCCCCCGTTTCTCAAAGCCCCCTTAAGGCGCACATCGCCTTGCGAAACCCTTAATCGGGCTCTCGTAAGCCAAGCCGCCGCATTTTCATACGCAGCCCTTGCCGTGACAGGCCCAAAAGCTCTGCGGCCCTTGTTACCTTGCCGTGCGAGCGCTGAAAAGCCGCAAAGATCAGCCTGCGCTCCAGCTCTGCGATTTGCCGATCGAGGTTCAAGTCTTCGGGAACCCCGTCGCCCGAGGGTCCAAGGGCGGAAACCAGCAGCGAGCTAGAAATCATTTGCTCCGTGATCGGTTGGTTGGGCAAACAAAGGTAGACCAGCCTTCGCACCTCGTTTTCCAGTTGTCGTACGTTCCCAGGCCACGGCGCGGCCATCAGCGCGTCCAGGGCTCCGGCCGAAATACCGCAAACGGGTTTCCCGACCTCCAGCGAAAAGCGGTCAATAAAATGAAAAACCAGTTCGGGAATATCTTCCCGCCGCTCCCGCAAGGGAGGGATGTTCAGGGTAAAGCCAGCCACCCGAAAGTAAAGGTCCTGGCGGAAGCGCCCTTGAGCCACGAGCTCTAACAAATCGGCATTGGTGGCCGAAATCACGCGCACGTCCACGGGCACCGGCCGCCGGGCCCCCACCGGGCTGACCTCACGCTCCTGGAGGACCCGCAAAAGCTTGGCCTGCAACGCCGGCGACATATCGGAGATTTCGTCCAAAAAGATCACCCCACCTTGGGCCAGCTGGAACTTCCCTTCCCGCTTGGCTACACCAGTGGCCACACCCGCCTCAATGCCAAAAAGCTCTACCTCCAAAAGCTCGGTAGGGATGGCCGCGCAGTTCACCGCCACGAAGGGGCCGTGAGAGCGAGGGGAAGATAAATGCAGGATGTGAGCAATGGGTTCTTTGCCTACTCCGGTTTCTCCGGAAATGAGCACGGGAATATCACCAGCCACCAAATGACGGAGCTGGTGGTACACGCTTTTCATCGCTATTGAAGTGCCAGGAACGTACCCAGGCGGAAAAACGAGTTCCCCTTCTTTCAAAAGGGTAAGCGAACCAGAAGCTGAAGGTGGCGGTCCCGGTCCTCCTCCCAAACACCGGCATACAAGCTCCAAGATTGGCCTTGCCGCCCGTCGTGCCGGAAAGTTTCCTGCCACCGCGAGCGCTCCGATCAAGCCCCTACCAGCACACCAGGCCACCACCAAGGGTGGATTGGTTTCGTCCACGAAAACACTGGCTACAGGCCGCTGTGGGGATGCATGTCTTTCAGCCGAGTTCACCGCGTCTTGGAGATGGTTCAGAAGCATCAGGTCAGGAATTGCCCCAGCGCAGTGCAAAATGGTCGCCGCTGAATGCTCGCTCCACTGCACCACAAAGGCGCCATTGGCCTCCAGCGCTTTTACCAGAGCCCTGAGTGCTTGTTCCGTCTCCTCTGGCCCCTTGGGCCCGGGTAGCGCAAGCCAAGGCTCCAGAGCCACCAACCAGTGGACCGGGATTTCGGCTTGACCCGAGGTAGAGTGATCTCCTCGGAGATTCCCCGGAATCAGCTTCTCCAGTGGTGTCCGGACCAAGACCGTTTCCGGTGAATGGAGCTGAACCAGTTCCAGTTGCACCGGGCCAAAGCCCAGAACGTCGCCGGGAGAAAGGTCTGCCTCGGTGACCCGCACGCCGTTTACAAAGGTGCCGTTCTTGCTTTTCAAATCGGTCACCCGCACGTGGCCGTTCTCGCAGGTTATGACCGCATGCCGACGCGATATCCCAGGAACAGCCAGGACCACGTTGTTTTCCGGGTTGGCACCGACTGTGTTTTCACCGAGCAAAAGCACAAAGGAGACGGGAACCCCGTCAAGATGACCTCGCAAGCCCAACCAGCTCTTTCGGGTTCCCTCTTCTTGCGCGCCCATAAGCGGCCTTGAGACCTCAATTCACTAATATAGCCAAATTGTGCAAACGCGCAACGGAGGCCCTGGAATGAACCTAAATCTCAACTCCCAGACTGTTCCAGAGCCGGTCAATCTTTTGCTTCACTTCCGGGCTCATGATGATTTCGTCGGGCCAGGGGCGGGTGAAGCCCTCGGAGGGCCATTTGCGGGTGGCGTCAATGCCCACCTTGCTGCCCCACCAGGGCGCTCGCGAGGCGTGGTCCAGGGTTTCTGCGGGCCCCAGCACAAACTCAAAATCGCGCTGGGGGTCAATGTTGGCCAACGCCTTCCACGCCACCTCCGAAAGGTCATGGACGTTGACGTCGGCATCCACCACCACGATGACCTTGGTAAATGTGGCCTGCCCCAGCCCCCAGATCCCATGCATGACCTTGCGGGCGTGGTGGGGGTAACGCTTGTCAATGGCCACGATCATGAGGTTGTGGAACACCCCTTCGAAAGGCATGTGGTAATCCACCACTTCTGGCAGCATCTTTTGCATGAGCGGCAAAAACATGCGCTCAATGGCAAAGCCCATGTAGCAGTCCTCCATGGGCGGCTTGCCAACGATGGTGGTAGGGTAAAGGGCATCCCGCCGATGGGTGATGGCGGTGACGTGAAAGACCGGGTACTCGTCGGCTAACGAGTAAAAGCCGGTGTGGTCGCCAAAGGGGCCCTCCACTCTGCGCTCTTCGGGGTCCACCCAACCTTCCAGCACGATTTCCGCGTGGGCTGGAACTTCCAGGTCCACCGTCACGCACTTCACCATTTCCACCGCCTGGCCACGCACAAAACCGGCAAAGAGCATTTCGTCAATGCCGGGCGGCAGGGGCACCGCCGGGGCAAAGATGGTGGCGGGATCACCGCCCAGGGCTACCGCAACTTCCGTGCGCTGGCCCCTTCGTGCGTGGTTCTGGAAGATCCGCGCCGAGTCGTGGTGGAGGTGCCAGTGCATGCCGGTGGTGTTGCGGTCGTACACCTGCAACCGGTACATCCCGCAGTTGCGAGTGCCGGTTTCCGGGTCTTTCGTGATGACGTTGGTTAACGTGATGAACCGTCCCCCATCCTGAGGCCAGCACTTAAGCACTGGCAGCTCAAAGAGGTCCACCTGGTCGCCGGTTTTGACGACCTCCTGCACCGGTCCCTCCCGCACCACCTTGGGGAAAATGCCCGAAAGCTCCAAAAGCTTAGGTAACGTGCGCACCTTGTCCAAAAGCCCGGAGGGCATCTTGGGCTCCAAGAAGAAGTTGACCCGCTCGGCCCAGGCCTCCCAGCTTTCCACCCCCAACGCCGCCATGACCCTGGGGATGGAGCCGAAGATGTTCATCACCACAGGAAAAGCGCCTTCGGTGGGCGACTCAAAGAGCAGTGTGGGACCTTGCTTTTTCACCACGCGATCGGCAACTTCGGTCATCTCCAGGATTGGCGAGATTGGCTTTTGGATGCGCGCCAGCTCCCCCCGTTTTTCCAAAAAACGCAGGAAATCCCGCAAGTCGGCAAAGGCCATACGAGCCTCCCCCTGGATTGTCGCACAGGAAGTCTTGCCAAGGACGGGCGGGTGTTGCTAAAGTCAACGCCAAGTTGCGTGGTGGGGGGGAGCGCTGATCGCCAGAGCTCACATTTTCGTTGCTTTTTTGATCGCAGCCTTCCTTTGGGGATGCGGCCCGCAGCCAGCATCCCTTGCGCCCCGAAATGTGCTCCTCATTACCGTTGACACCCTCCGCGCCGACCACGTGGGGGCCTACAACCCGGCCTTTGCGTCGGCCACCCCAAACCTCGATCGCCTGGCGCAAAAAAGCGTTGTGTTCCTTCAGGCGTGGAGCCCTGTGCCGCTTACCACCCCTGCCCACGCTTCCATTCTCACCGGCCTTACCCCAGCCCGCCACGGGGTGCGGCTCAACGGTGCCCAGGCGCTGCCGGACACCATCCCCACCCTTGCCACCGAGCTCCAAAGCCAGGGCTGGGAAACCGGCGCTTTTGTAGCAGCTTACGTGCTTTCCCGTCGTTTCGGGTTGGCTCGCGGGTTTGCCACCTACGACGACCAGATCCCCATGCCAGCCTATGCGGGAACGAGGCTGGAAGCGGAAAGACCTGGCTCTCAAGTGGTGGATAAAGCCATCCAGTGGCTGAAAGCCCGCAGCGGCAAGCGGTTCTTTTTGTGGGTGCACCTTTACGAGCCCCACGCTCCCTACCAGCCCCCCGCGCCTTTTGCCGCGCAGTTTCCCGATTCCCCCTATACCGGGGAGGTAGCCGCCGCCGATGCGCAAATTGGCAGGCTTTTGGATGAGCTGGAGGGCATGGGGCTTAGGGAGCAAACGGTTATTGCGGTGGCCGGCGACCACGGGGAGGCTCTGGGTGAGCACGGCGAATCCACCCACGGCTTGCTGCTTTACGAGGCCACCCTCCGCGTCCCGCTGATGGTGGCAGCGCCCGGCCTGGCAGCCGGTTCTCGCCTTTCCACACCGGTGAGCCTCGTGGATGTGGCGCCCACCCTCATGCACCTGGCGGGGGCCCAACCCACGCTCCAGGCGCAAGGCAGCGACCTGGCACCCTTTTTGCTTCGCCAAAAAGAGCCCCCGGAGACCACACTCTTTGCCGAAACGCTTTACCCCACCAGCTTTGGCTGGGCCGCACTGCTGGCCGCCCGAAAGCAGCAATGGAAGTACGTGGCCGCACCCAAGCCCGAGCTTTACAACCTGGCCACAGACCCCGCCGAAGCCGCCAACCTCGTAGGACAAGGAGTGCCCGCGGAAAAAGCCTTGCGCGAGGCCCTTGGCAAATACGTGGCGACCGCAACGTCAGGAAGCAGCGTTGAGCTGGATACTGAGGCCCGTCGTCAGCTGGAAAGCCTCGGCTACATTGCCCCTTCTTCCCCCACCCCGCAAACCGCCGCCGACCCCAAAGATCGGGTGAGGGTTTTCACGCTCTTTGAACAGGCTCACGCTTTGCGCCTGGCAGGAGACCCAGTTCAAGCCCGCACCGTCCTTCAAGAAGCCCTGGCCGAGGATCCCCAAAACCCCGTGCTCCTTGCGGAACAGGCCGAGGTCTTGCGAGCGGCCGGCGATCCCGCCGCGGCCGTCGGTGTGTTACGCCGCGTGCTGGAGCTCAACCCCGCCGACCGGGAAGCCCGCTACAACCTGGCACTGGCCCTGCGGGAAGCCGGCCGGGAAGAGGAAGCGCGGCAAGCCCTGGAGGCCGCCATTCGCCTGGATCCAGGGCGGCCCGAGCTTCACGAAGCGCTGGGTTTGGTGTACGCCGCCCGGGGGGCTTTCCCGCAGGCGAAGGACGAGTTTTCCCGGGCTTGCCAGCTCGACCCGCACAATCCCAGGGTTTGGAACAACCTGGGCAACGTCCTGCGGGAGCTGGGAGAGCTAGCCGCGGCGGAGGAAGCGTACCGGCACGCCATTGCCCTAGATCCGGCTTTTGCCGAGCCGTGGAACGGCCTGGGAGTTCTCCAGGTGCTGGCGGGGAAAACCGAGGAAGCCATAGACAGCTTCAACCGGGCTCTGGAGCTCGCTCCCAACTACCTTGAGGTGCTTTTCAACATGGCCATTGCCTGGGATGAAGCTGGCCAAAGGGAGAAAGCTGCACAGGCCTACGCCACGTTCATCAAAAAAGCGCAGAACAACCCGCAGTTTTCCTCGCAGGTGAGCGCGGCCCGGCGCTTGCTTGCCCGAATTTCACCTACCCCCAAGGGTGGGTGAGAAAGGAGGTGGTGCGGCAGTGCGTTGAGCGTCCAAAAACGGCTTTAGAACGCAGAAAAAAAGGAGGAAGGAGGACTGAAGATGCGAAGGCAAATTGGCGTTTTGACTTTAATCGTGCTTTTGTGTGCATCGGCCCCACTTCTGGCGCAAACCGGCTCAGGGGCCCTCACCGGTAAGGTGGTGGACGAGCAGGGAGGTGTGCTTCCCGGCGTTCGCGTGGTGGCCACCCACGTGCAAACTGGCATTAGCCGTGAGGGCATCACCGGCAGCGACGGTCGCTACCGCTTCCCCGCTCTTCCCGTGGGGACCTATACCCTCCGCTTTGAGCTGGCAGGCTTCACCCCGCTGACCGTGGAAAACGTGGTGGTCAACGTGGCCTCCACCCTTACCCAGGACGTGACGCTGAAGGTGGCCGCGGTGGCCGAAGAGGTCACGGTAACCGCCACAATTCCCCTGGTGGCCACCTCCCCAGCGGTGGGTACGGTGGTGAGCCAAGAGGAGCTGGCCAACCTGCCGCTCAACGGCCGGCAGTTTGCCAACCTCGGGATCCTCGCCCCCGGAACCAACCTGGCGGTGAACCCCGACCCCACCAAACCCGGCCAGCTCACCATTGCCTTGAACGGCGGCATCGGTCGCAACGTGAACTTCATCATTGACGGCGGTGACAACACCGACGACACCATCGGTGGTGCCTTGCAGAACTTCAACCTGGAAGCGGTGCAGGAGTTCAAGATTCAAACCATGCAGTACAAGGCCGAGTACGGGCGCTCCTCGGGTGGTGTGCTCACCGTGGTCACCAAGACCGGCACCAACGAGTTCAAGGGCAGCGCCTGGGGATTTTTCCGCAACGACAGCCTCAACGCCCGCACCGAGTCGGAAAAACAAGCGGGCGTTGATAAGCAAGCCTACGACCGGAAACAGTACGGCTTCGCCCTGGGTGGCCCCATTGCCAAGGACCTGGCTCACTTCTTCGTGACCTGGGAGCGGACCGACCGGGAAACCAACTACACCGTGGATTCCGGCGGGATTTACCCGGAGTTAGACGGGAAAACCGTGCCGCTGCCTTTTAAGGACGACCTCATTACCGCCAAAGCCACGTACAACATCTCACCCAAGCAGTACCTCCAGGTGCGGTACGGCTATCAGAAGAACGATGACAAGTACGGTGCAAGCCCACTGGCTGCTCCCAACAACCTGGGGACCATTTCCAACAAGTACTACTCGATCCTTCTGGGCCACAACTGGCAGGTTTCCGATAACGCTCTGAACGAGTTCTTGTTCCAGTACTCCAAGTTCAAGAACGTCATTACCGCTGACTCCAACGAGCCGCTCCTCTACTACCCCTCGGGCTTCTCCTACGGGCAAAACATCAACACCCCGCAGTCCACAAACCAGGTGAAGTACCAGTACAAGGACGACTTTACCTTCACCAAGGAAATTGGCGGCAAGCACCACGACTTCAAGGTGGGCGTGCAGTACATCCACGAGCCGGTTTTGGGCGGCGACTTTTCCACCGGACTCAACGGTCAGTATTCGATGCTGGAGGACCGCAAGGGCTCGCCGGTCACCGACATCACGTTTTACGGTGGGTTTTTCGGGGACAAAACTCCGGTGGATCAGTACAGCATTTACGCCCAGGACGACTGGTACCTGAGCAACCAGGTCACCCTCAGCGTGGGGCTTCGCTACGATTTTTGGGACGGGTTTGACCTCGATCAGCGCTCCAACCCCATCTGGCAGGTGCTTTCCACCCAAACCGAGTACAACGAGTACTACCTCCGCGACTTCCAGGGCGGACGGGGTGGCAAGCTCAAGAACGACAAGAACAACTGGGGACCGCGCCTGGGCGTGGTTTGGGACGTGAAAGGCGACGGCAAGCAGCTGCTGCGGGCCGGCGTGGGCCGCTTCTTCGACTTCCCCTACACCAACGCCACCATCCTTTTCCCCGCCGCGGCCGTGCAGTCCAACTACGGGGTGGTTTACAACTACTTTGACCCCAACGGTATCCGCAACCCCGATGGGTCCTTCTACCAACCCGGGCAACCTCTGCCGCCTAACCAGCTGCCCGGTGCTGAGGTCTTCCCACCCAACGAGGTGGCTTCTCCCACCCTGGCCACGCCCTACTCCGACCAAGCTTCGCTGGGTTACTCCTGGCAGGTTCTGGATTGGCTGGGTCTTAACTTTGAGGCGGTGCGGGTCCGTTACCGTGATATCCCCTTCCGCTTCCGTGCCAACCCCGGAGTGGACGTGAACGGCGACGGCGTGTACAACCCCGCCGATGGCGACCACCGGCGCTTCCCGCAGTTCGGCAACTTCCGCATTTGGTACGGCAAGGGCCGCGCGGATTACAAGGGCATCAACATCGGTTTCCGGGCCCGAGCCGAAAAGTTCGAGTTCCAGGGCTTCTACACCTGGTCCAAGGCCTGGGGTAACGTGCTGGCTGGTGCCGATGAGTTCCGCCTCACCGACATTGACCACCAGCCCGACCTGCGGGCGGTGCGCGATCAGAGCGTGAACCCCTACGATCCCCTGTGCGATAAGTGCATCGGTCCCCTCAACACCGATGCCCGCCACCGCATCACCCTGGCTGGCTTCTACCGTGCGCCGTGGGGGATCAACATCTCCGGCATGTTCCGTTACCGCTCGGCTCTCCCCTACACCGAGTGGGCGGGCACCGATCTCAACGGCGACGGTATGCGCTTTGACTTGCCCAGCAACGTGAGCCACGTCAACAACCGCCGCGGCCACTCCTTCTCCCAGTTCGACGTGCGCATCTCCAAGGAGTTCACCTTTGCCGGCGACATCGGTGTGGAGCTCATTGCTGAGGTGTTCAACCTCTTCAACTCCAAAAACCCCGCTGGCTACGTGGGCAACCGGCTGGCCGCCAACTTTGGCCGGCCCACCAGCTACGCCGGCGACCCGCTCCAGGGCGAACAGCGCCTGGGCCAGTTGGGCCTGCGCATTCGCTTCTAAAAGCGGTGCCGCAAACTCAACCAGGGGGGCGCTCAGCGCCCCCCTTTTTCTCTTGACAGCAACGGCGCGGTGGGCGAGAGTAAGAGATGGAGCAAAGCATGGGGCTTTACGAGAAGCTGGTGGAGTTTTTCAAGCGGGATAACTGGGAGTTCCGGGTCATCCCCCACTACCAGGCCATCGAGATGGGGGTGGCCGGGGAAAACAGCACCTACCGGCTGGTGGCTCTGGCCGATGAGGAGCGGTCCATCGTGCGCTTTTTGGTGTTCCTGGAAGGCAAGATTCCGGAGCCCCGGCGCCGGGACATCATGGAGTTCCTCACCCGCGCCAACTACGGCTTGCTCCTGGGCAACTTCGAGATGGATCTTTCCGACGGCGAGGTGCGCTTCCGATGCTCCACCAGCACCGAGGGCAGCGAGCTTTCCTACGAGCAGTACCGCAACATGCTGTACATCAGCGTTGGGATCATGGACCGCTACTACCCTGGCCTGCAGCGGGTAGTCCAGGGTTCCGCCGATCCCGCTGCCGCCATCGCCGACATTGAGTCCTAACCAAGGCTAACGCAGGAGGCAAAGCCGTTCTCACCGATTTGTGTGAGGCATACTCCCCTGCTCGCGGAAGCCTGCCTCCTCGGCCACCAGGTAAAGCGGGCGGTGTTTCACCTCGTCGTAAATGCGCCCCACGTACTCCCCCAAAAGCCCCACCATCACCAGCTGCACACCACCCAAAAACAAAATGGCTGCCATAATTGACGTATAGCCCGGCCAGGAAATCCCTGCAAACTTGAGGGCAATCACCACCAGGATGTAAAAGAACGCAAATCCCGAAACGATAAACCCCAGCCAGGTAGCCAGCTGCAGGGGCACGTGGGAAAAGGAGGTAATGGCATCCAGGGCAAGGCGCAGCATCTTGCGCAGCGGGTACTTGGTGGTGCCGGCATGACGGGGAGCTCGCTCGTAGGGCACGCCGGTTTGCGGAAAGCCCAACCACGCCACCAAACCCCGGGTAAAGCGGTGGCGCTCGGGAAGCCGCCGGAAAGCCTCCACTGCCCGCCGGCCCATGAGGCGAAAATCCCCGGTGTCCAGGGGGATTTGCACCGAGGTAATGCGCGCCAAGAGCCGGTAAAAGAGCTTGGCGGTAAGCTTTTTAAAAAAGGTTTCCCCATGGCGCGCCGTGCGCACCGCGTAAACCACCTCGAAGCCCTCTCGGTGCTTGGCCAGCAGCTGCGGGATGAGCTCCGGGGGGTCCTGAAGGTCGGCGTCCATGATCACCACCGCCTGGCCCCGGGCGTGATCGAGCCCCGCGGCAAAGGCCATCTGGTGGCCGAAGTTGCGGGAAAAGCGCAAACCCCGCACGCGAGGATCGTTCTCCGCCAGGCCCCTGATGATCTCCCAGCTGCGATCCCGGGAGCCGTCGTCCACGAACAGGATTTCCCAGGAGGAAGCAGCAGTGCCAAGGACCGCCGTCAAGCGCCGATAAAGCTCCGGGAGGTTTTCCTCCTCGTTAAAGACCGGCACCACAACCGAAAGCTCAACGCTCACCGGTGACGCTCCTTTCCCTTTTCCGGCACACTTCCACGTCGGTGGAACCGCGCTCCGACCAAGCCCGGCGGGTCAAAAACCAGCGGCCCACATCCAAAAGCGTAACGCCACGCCAGCGCTCCACCCACCACGCGCGCAGGGGGATGATCTCGCAGCGGTAGCGATCCCCCCAAACCGCCTTGTGCTCCTCGAGCTTGCCCGGATCCGCCACCACCAGAGGCGGGGCGTTTGAGGCTGTGGCCAGGGACCACTGCACCGGCAGCCCTTTCCACTGCCAGGAGAGGGGCCAAACCGCTTCCCCCTCCACCGCGGCCAGCACCTGCTCCGGGTTCTGGCGGTAAAGCGCCAGGCCTTCCTGCGCCAGCGCTTGCTCGGCTTTGGTGGTTTGCACGAAAACCAAAAGCTCAGCGTGAGGATCCCCGGGCTCAATGGTGGGGTAAAGGTAGCTCAGCGCCAAAGAGGACCACACCGTGGCCAGAAGCCCAACCGCTACTGCGCCCTTTGCCAGCCACCTCCGGGAGCTGGCAAAAACATGGGCCATTTCCACCCCCGCCAGCGGAACCCAGGGGAAAACCTGGTGCACCAAAAGCCAGGGCACCTTTTCGCCCAGGTAAGCGTACATGGCCAGGGCACCTACCCCCCAGAGGATGGCGAAGCGTTCGGCCACCAAAAGGCGCCTTCGCCGGCGAATAACTGCCGAAACGGCCAAACCCAGGATCAAACACTCGTAAAGCAAAAGCCTGGGGAAATGGTAGGTCCAGGGGCCTCCCACCCGCTGGATCTTGTGCTGCTCGTACCAGTAGCGCACGGCTTTCAATGGGAAAAGCACATCCTGGGGCCAGGTGAAAAACACCGTGTAAAAAACCACGCAAACAAAGGCAGAAACACCCAAAGCCAGCAGCAACTGCCGGCGGTGCCGTGGCCAGAAGCTGCGCCACCAGGCCACAGCCCTGCTGGGACCGCACCAGAAAACCAGCCCCAAACCGGCGGCACACCACAACACTCCGGTCACATAAATGGTTTCCTTGGAAACCGCATGGAGAGCCAGGAAAAAGGCCGCCCACGGTAAAAGTGGCTGCGGGCTTTTCTTTTGAAGCCAAACCAAGGCCAATGCCAGCGCCGAAAACAGCACCACCGGAACGTCGTTGCGGGCAAAGCGGGAAAAGTACACAAAGCTCGGGGACAAAGCCAAAAGCCACCCCATGGCCAGGGCAGGACCCCTCCCCACCAGCCGTCGCAAAAGTAAAGGCGCCAGCGCCAGCGCCGCGCCGCAGGTTGCCGAGTAACTGCGCAGCACAAGATCGCTTTCGCCGAAAACCGCAAAGAGCCCCGCCAGCACAAAGTACTGCAACGGCCCGTGGTAGGTGGGGTCGTAGCGGTAGCTGTGGCGATGCAAAAGCTCCCAGGCAAAGTGCCCGTGGATAGCCTCGTCGTGGTGAGGTGGCTTGGCGTCCAACTGCCAAAAGCGCAGGGCCACCGCCAACATCGCCAGCAGCAGCCATGCCCTCTTCTCCCAGCCGGGAAGCTTCCCCTGGCCGGTGGCCGCGGCAACCCTGGCCAACCTGCGGACAAGCCCCGAGCTCGTGCCTTCTTTTGCCTTCACCCAAGGGGGAGTATAGCGAGGGTCGGAGCAGGCTCAGGTGCCCCGCTCAATCCTCACCGGTAGGCCAGCCCTTGCGTCTGCTTTTCCCGCTTTCTACACTAGGCCCACGGTGCGTGCCACGGTCCTTCCCGCTTGTGCTTTATGGCTATTGGCTGCCAATGCCACCGGGGAGGACGTGGAAGCGCGCTTTTGGGTTTTGCGCCTGCCACCCCAGCGCCATCCCGTCCAGGAGCAGGTCGCAGCTCGCCCGGTTTTAGAAACCGAAAACGTCAAGGTGTTTGTGGCGGAAGGACAGTCTCTGCCGGCGGAAAGCCGTCTGCCCACGGGCGGATTGCCAGCCCTGGTAGGTCAAGTGGAGCAGGCTTTGGCTCGCCTGCAGCTTTGGCAGAGGCCAAAGCTTCAGGGGAAAGTGGTCATCCTCCTTTGGGAAAGCGGCTGGCCGGCAGCCGCTCCCTTTTCCCCCTTCGATCTCATGGGCAAAGAGGGAGCTTTGGCCTACGGGTTCCAGGCCAACCCCAGCCCCGTTATCGTGGCCAGTTTCCCCTTTTCCGGCGCCCAGTCCTGGCGTAACCTCGCTTCCCTGCTGGAATCGCTATTCCTGGTGACCACCCTGCCGCCTTCGGATCCTTTCCCCACGGACCTAACCCGTAGCGCCGCCCGGTGGTTTGCGTACCGCATGGGAGCCGCGCCCCCCCGCTACCTCTGGGGGGATGATGAGCCGCACCGGCCGGGCCCCTCTTCCTGGTCGCCCCAGAGCGCCCAGGGGTGGGGTCCGCTGTTTGTGGAGTTCCTGGCCCAAACCCTGGGACCGGAAGCGGTTCCCCAGCTGGTGGCAAAGCAGGAAGCCCCCACCGGCCCTTTGGCTTCCCTGCTGGCCGCCCGCAAGCCAGAGCAACGCGCGGAGGAGCTTTTTGCCAGCTTCTGGGCCAAGCTCTGGCTGGCGCCGTGGTTGGGTCCCGAGGTTGCTCCCAACCCCCTGGCTTCCTGCCCTCGCCCCCAGCTTTTGGCCTGGATGGTGGCCTCCCGCCCCGCTTCTGGGCAAGCTACCGTGGGGGTGGGTGGTGGTGGGCTGGTGATCGTGGAAGGCGATGGGGCACCCACCCTGCCGCTTTCGCTTCAGGGCGACCCCTCCGCCCGATGGGTGGGGAGCGTGCAAAAAGCCACTCCTCGGGAGGTGTCACCGCCGGAGGCTTTGAGCTTCGACGCCACCGGTTTCGCCCGGGTGGAGGTTCCCGCGCTGGGGCCAGAGGAGCGGCTCTTGATTTTCCTGGGTGTGCTTCCCCACCCCTCGGGGTGGGCGGACGAACGCTTCTTACCGTTGCAGTGGGGGTTGGCCTGGTCGCCGCGGATGGCTCCCAGCCGGGTTCGCGAGCGGCTTTCTGAGCTGGGGACCAAGCGCCTGGGGGAAGCTGGCCCGCCCCTCCGCACACGGGTGATGGAAAGCCTCAAGGTGCTTTCCGGTTTGCAAGCCCCAAAACCTGGGGTGCCGCCTCTCGCCAGCCGTTACGCCTGGCATCCGCAAGCTGCAGAGGTGGTGGCAGCGCTTGCGGGTGAGGCGGAAAAACGCGGCCTGCGGGTGGAGCGCCAGCCCTTCCTCCGGAGCACCCCATGGGGAACCGCTGCGGAATGGGAAAACCTGGTAATTCACCTGCCGGGGACCTCGCCCCAGCGTCTTCCCCTGGTGCTGGTGGCCCACTGGGACGCCTGCAGCGGTGATCCGTGGCGCTCTTTCCGGGCCGCCCGCGGCGTCACCGACAACGCCCTGGGGGTGGTGACGCTTTTAGAAACCGCCACGCTCCTGGCGGCCCGTCCCCACAGCATCCCGGTGGAGGTGGCGTTGCTGGCCGGCGGCTGCCACGACGCCGCGGGAGCCCAGGCCTTCCTGGCCTCCCGGGAGAGGCGCATTGCGGTTTGGGTGGAGCTGGAACAGCTCTGGGCGAAAAAGGCTCCGGATCCCAGCAAGCTGGTGTTGCGGCTGGGTGAAACTCCAAGCCTGTTTACGCCCCATCTCCCCTCGGTTTTCCGCCGCTGGGGGTTTACCACCGAGCTGGCCACCGACCCCACCCCCCCGCACACCGGATCGGCATTGGCCTCCCGGCAGGGGGCGGTGACGATCACTATTTGCGGGCCCAGAGGTGGGCCTGCCGATGGGGATTTTTGGCCGCCCGAGGCTGAGCTGGCCACCGTCAGCCCCGATTACGTCCTGCTTTTGGCCCAGGGGCTTGCGGATTTGGTGCAGACCCTGGGTGGACGCTAAACGCAAGCCAAAGAAAGGAGGGAGCCATGACCATCCTCACCGTCAAAGTGGAAAAGCCGGAAAGCACGAACTTCATCTTGGGACAAGCCCACTTCATCAAAACCGTGGAGGACATCCACGAGGCCATCGTTACCACCGCTCCGCAAATGAAATTTGGCCTGGCTTTCTGCGAGTCCTCAGGACCGGCCCTTATCCGCCGCTCGGGAAACGATGAGGCGCTGATTGAGCTGGCCACCCGCAACGCCCTCGCCGTGGGTGCCGGCCATTCGTTTTTCGTATTTCTCGAGCAGGGCTACCCCATCAACGTGCTCAACGCCATCAAAATGGTGCCCGAGGTCTGCCGCATTTACTGCGCCAGCGCCAACCCGGTGGAGGTGGTGGTGGCCGAAACCGAACAGGGAAGGGCCATCTTGGGGGTGGTGGATGGGGTTTCCCCCAAGGGTGTGGAGAAGGATGAAGACGTTTTGGCAAGGCTGCGGTTCTTGCGCACCATCGGTTACAAGCTGGGCTAATCCTTGACCAACCTCACGCTGCCCCTTTCCCTCCCGGCCCTGGTCATCACCGGGTTTCTGGTGTCGTTCGCCACCGTGGTGATCCCGGGGCCAATTACGCTGGTGGCTACCCGCTTGGGCCTGGCCCATCGCCTGGGCGCGGCGTTCTGGTTTCTCCTGGGAGCCACCCTCCTGGACGGGCTGTTGTTTGCAGCGCTGGCCGCCGGGGCTGGCCCTTCCCTGGCGCGGCTGGGGGCCCTGCCGGCGGTGGAAATTGCCGGCGGGCTGGTGCTTCTGTGGGGCGGCTTGAGCTCGGCGCGCCACCGGCCCACCCGCGAACCGCAACCCAACTGGACCAGCAACAGCCGGCCGCGGTTTCGCTATTTGCTTTTGGGAATGGGGGTTTCCCTGGCCAACCCCCACTACTGGCTTTGGTGGGTAACCGCCGGTCTTGCCTTTGTGGAAGCGGCCCGCACCTACGGCGAACCGGGGCTTTTATGGATGCTGGGGGCGCTCATCGGCGGGGTGGTGTGCTGGTACGCACCGCTGCTTTACGCTCTCCACCACGGAAAAACGCTGCTTTCACCCAAAAGCGAAGCGCTGGTGGTGAGGGTTTTGGCGGTGGTGCTCGTGATCCTGGGTTTGGGGCTGGTGGGCTTGGGTGGGTACCGTTTGGGACTCCGCTGGGGCCTTCCCGGTTAAGACCAGGCATCCTGGGGAGGCGGGCTGGCGTAAATCTTTGCTTCCAAAAACACCCGGAAGAGGTCCCGGTCAAGCCCCCCTTGCCTGACCTCCTCCTCCAGGATGCCCAGGGCCCGCTCGGGGTTGACCGCTTTCTTGTAAGGGCGGTCGGCAGCGGTGAGGGCGTCGTACATGTCGCAAATAGTCATCATCCGCACTTCCGGCGGGATTTGCTCCCCCCGCAAGCGGCGGGGGTAACCCCGACCGTCCAGCTTTTCGTGGTGGCCGTAAGCAATTTCCGGGACCCGGGCGAGCCGCTTGGGCCAGGGGATGGTGAGCAGGAACTGGTAGGAGTGCACCACGTGGGATTCCACCTCCCGGCGCTCCTCCTCGTCCAGGCTGCCCTTGGGGACGGAAAGCCAGCGCAGCTCCTCGGGGGTCAAAAGCGGCAACGGCTCGCCGTTTTCCCCTAAAAACTGCGCTCCCGAAAGCTTCTGCAAAAGCCCGGCGGTGCTGGCCGCCAGCACCGTGGGCTCGTTGGCTTCCAAGACCTTCGCCAGCTTCTCGTCAAACTCCGCCCGCATCTGGCTCACGGCGGCTTCCAGCGCCCTGAGGTCTTCGGCGGTGGGGGGCAAACCCATCGCCACCAGCCGCTGGAGGAGCTTGCGCAAGAGCACCACCTCCTGGGCACGGCGGGCGTGGCGGAAGCGCTCCAGGATCAGCTGCAGCCTTTCAGGGTAAAGCTTTTTGGGCTTGGTGAGCACCGCTTCCCGCACCCCCACTTTCCCGAAGTCGTGGAGCAACGCGGCGTAGCGCAGCTGCAGCAAATCGTCCCGGGTAAAGTGCAGGTTTCGGTAAGGCTCGGGGGGGTTTTGCTCCACCGCCCGAGCCAAACCCAGGGTGTAATGAGCCACCCGCACGGAATGCCCACGGGTGGAAGGATCCCGCTGCTCGATGGCCATCACCGAAGCACGCACGAAGGACTCAAAGAGCCTTTCGATTTCCGCCACCAGGCGGCTGTTTTCAATGGCCACCGCCGCCTGCGCAGCCATGGCCCGGATCACCGCCACATCCGCCTGGGAAAAGGGCACCACCCAGCGATCGGCCTCGGCGCTGGAGGTAATCTTGGCCTGCCTTTGCCGTTTCCGGTTGATGAGCTGGAGAACCCCCACGATTTCGCCGGTGCGCGTGGCCATGGGCACCGTCAAAAGCGAGCGGGTGTGGTACCCGGAGGCTTCGTCAAAGCTGGGGTTGAAGTGGTATGGCGCGTCTTTTGCCAGGTAGCGCACGTCCTCCACGCTCACGCACTCCCCGGAAGCCGCCACGTAACCGGCCATGGAGCTCTCATCCACCGGCACCGACCACGCCGAAAAGGCCACCGGTACCGAGTCGTTTTGCGCCAGCATGAAATGCAAGAGCTTGTCGCCGTCCCGTTCTTCCAAAAGGTAAAGCGAACCGGCATCGGCGCACACCAGCTCCCGGGCGCTGGAGAGGATGCGCTCCAAAAGCCTTTCCAGGTCGCGCTCCGCCACCAGGGCAATGCCAATGCGAGCCAGCTCCAGCTGCCGCTCCTGGGCGAGGTGCACCTCGCTTTGCAGGTCCTGCAGCCTGGCGCGCAGGCTGGCGGTTTCCAAAGCCGCCAGCACCGCCCTCTGCACGGTAGAAGCCGGGGCGTGCGGGGGAAGCACCATGAACGGCTCCACCGGCAGCTCGCCATCCCCAGGATCCCCCAGCACCAGCCACAGCACCCCGGAGGGCAGCGGGGCCGCCCAGGTCTTCAAGGTGTCCACCGAGGTGAGGATTACCGAGCCGCCGGCCACAGGCCCCGGCCGGATTACGGTTTCCGAAAGGCCCGAACGGCCAGCCACTTCGGGGGTGACGTAAAAACCCTGGGCCATCTCGCCCACTATAACCCCAATTGCTCCTGGGAGCTTCCCCGCTTTCAGGGGCTCGGAAAGTAACCGGGGATGGTCCTCACCGTGACGCCTTCCCTCTGCACCTTCACCGTGACCTGCCGAAAGGCATCGCCAGCGGAGCTGGCCGGCGAGCGGTAAACCACCACGTACTGCTGGCGCAGTTGCTCGCCAATGCGCCGATAAACCGCCGGCAGGTCCTCGGGCTTTCCCACAAAAAACGCCTCGCCGCCGGTGGCGGCGGCCAACTCCGAAAGCCTGCTGCGGAACACAAAGTCCAGCACCGAAACGCGAATGCCCACAGGAAAAATTGGGGTCCGCATGGTGCGGGCGTAGCGCAAAGCCGCGTCCCAGCCGGTGCGGGAGGTGGTGTCCTCGCCATCGGTAATCACCACCAGCCCGCGGGGGCCTTTCTTCCCCCGAAACAGCTCCAGGGCCTTGATCACCGCATCGTGTAGGGAAGTACCCCCTTCCACCCGCACCCCGGCCAAACGATCCACCGCCAACCGGGGCTCGGAACCCCAGGGCAGGAGCAAGCTAAATTCCCAGGAAAAGGTGCCCAGGAAAAACCGATCCCCAGGGCGCAGGAAATCGGCCAGGAACCCGCCCACCGCTTGCCGGACCAGCGGAAAGTCCTTTTCCATGGAGCCGGAAACGTCCACAGCAAGGCCTAAGAGCACCGGCAGGTCCTCACTGCGTCCCAGGGAGTCCACGACCACCGGGTGACCGTCCTCCCAGACGTGAAAGTCCTCCGGGCGCAAATCCGAAACAGGTCTTCCAGCGGCGTCCAGCACCGCCACCGGCAACTCCACCACGTCCACCCTGGCGGTTTCCAGGAGCGTCCCGGTCCCCACCGCCAAAACCGCTTCTCCTTCCTTCCCCCCGCCCCGTGCCTCCGCCACCAGAATCCGCGCCGAACGGAGCGCTTGAGCCGGAAGCTCGGTGACACAGGGGCAGGACAGCCAGCGGGCCACTGGCCGGTCGTCAAGCCGGAGCACCACCTCCTCCTCAAGACCGGGGGGAGAAACCGCCACCGTGACCCTGGTGGGTTGGTCCTCCCCTTTGCCCTCCCGGAGCAGGATCTGCACCTCCAGGCGGCTTTCGCTGCCCGAGAGCACCACCGCGTCTTCCCCTAAAAGGCGCCCGTCGCGGCTCCACGCTTCGGCGCGGACCACGGTCCTCCGCGGCGTAGCCCCCAGAGACAGGGAAAGCTGCCAGGGGGGGCGGTTTTTGACCACCACCAGCTGGCTGTCCTGGAAGAACCGCACCTCCCCCGTATCTTCCGGCGCCTCCAGGGTAAGCTCCACGGTGCCCACGACCGTTCCCAGGCGGGGGCGGGCAAAGCGCACCGCTTCCTCCGCCGGAGGCGAGGGCGCCAGCGCCGTAGCGTCCGGCGGTGCCCCTTCCGGCGCCACAAAGGGCTTGTCCAGCACCGGCACCACCACCTTCCGCTCCACCACGCCTACCTTTGAGCCATCCAGCGAGCTCACCTGCACCCTCAGGAGCCCTTCCCCGGAGGGCCACTCCCGGTAAAGGAGGAAGCTGCCATCCCCGGCCAGCTCCCCCACCCCGCTGCCGTCGTCCAGCTTCTGGGACCCCTTCCAAAACTCCACGTGAAACCGCACGCGCGAACCAAGCTGCTCCCGTTCCTCCGGGGCCACCTGCACGGCCACCGCCACCACCGTGCCTGTTGCTCCCTTGCCCAGAGGCTCCACCTCAACGCGCAGAGCCAGAGGGCTTACCGCCGCCAGCAGAATCAACCACGGTGCCACGGTCTTAGGGTAGCAGAAGGCGGAGGTCAGATTATTTAGCGTATTATTAGCAGATGTTGGATCGCCTTGGCGCCGGCACTTGACAACATGACACTAAGGTCCTATATTGTTGCCCGGAGGTCGGGAAACGACCTCCAGAAAGGAGGGAAAAACGATGACCAGCCTGGTTCGTTGGGATCCCTTCAAAGAGATGGCCGCCATGCAGGAGCGGATGAGCAGGCTCTTTGACGAGATTTGGGGCCGTCCTCGCCGGGTGGAGGAGGACTACATCACCGGCAGCTGGTTGCCCGCGGTGGATGTGAAGGAGAGCAAGGACGCCCTGGAGATTTCCGTGGAGCTCCCTGGCGTTGATCCCAAAGATGTGGAGGTGACGGTGGAAGGTGGGGTGCTCTCCATCCGCGGATCTCGCAAGTTCGAGAAGGCGGAGGAGGGCGAAACCTACCACCGGGTGGAGCGGTCCTACGGCTCCTTCGAGCGCACCTTCACCTTGCCTTCCAACGTCAATCCCGACAAGATCAGCGCTTCCTACAAGCTGGGCGTCCTCCACTTGACCCTGCCCAAGCGCGAGGAGGCCAAACCCAAGGCCATTCCGGTCAAGGTGGAAGAGAAGTAACCTCCGCTCCGCGTGGCCTCTGGCGCCGGTTCGCCGGCGCTTTTTTCTTTTTTGCGCCTGGGGCCGTGCTTTTTGCAAAGGCAAACGCAGCAGAAAGAAAAGAAACCGCAGTTTGCCCCAATTCTGGAGCTAGGACCGACTACACCAACAACCGGGAGAGGAACTGCTGGCCCCGGGGGGTTCTGGGCCGGGACAGAAGCGTTTGTGTGGGACCCTCCTCCACCACCTTCCCTTCCACCAGCAGCAGCACCCGGTCCGCCACCTGCCGGGCCAGCCCCACCTCGTGGGTTACCAAAAGCAAGGTGAGCCCCTCCGCCTTCAGCCGCAGCAGGGTTTCCACCACCTCCCACTTGAGCTCAGGGTCCAAAGCGCTGGTGATCTCATCGCCCAGAAGCGCCGCCGGTGCCATGGCCAGCGCCCGGGCAATGGCCACCCTTTGCTTTTCCCCACCGGAAAGCTGGTGGGGGTAAGCCTCGGCCCGCGCGGCCAGGCCCACCTTGGCCAAAAGCTCCAGCGCCTGCTCCCGGGCCGTTTCGGCCTCCAGCTTGCGCACCAAACGCGGCGCCAGCGCCACGTTTTCCCACGCCCGCTTGTGCGGGAAAAGGCCGAAATCCTGGAAGATAAACCCCACCCGCTGGCGGAGGGCGGCGCCCGCAGAAAGCCCCTGGGCCCCCGGGCGCAATATCCAGGAGTTCACCTGCACCTCGCCGGCGTCAAAAGGCGAAAGTCCCGCCACACAACGCAACAACGTGGACTTGCCCGCTCCCGAGGGACCCAGCACCACCAGTGTTTCACCGGGCTCCACGGTGAGCGAAACATCCTCCAGTACGGCACGGGAAGCAAAAAACTTGCTCAAGCCCCGAACGAGGATCCGCACCATGGCTACCTCGCCGATGCCAGGCGCCGCTCCCACCGCCGGGCCAGGTGCCCCACCGGCACCGACATGAAGAGGTACAGGCAGGCGGTGATCAAACCAGCCTCCACCAAAACCCGAAAATCCGCTCCCGAAGTGGAGATGATCTGGTACTGCTTGGCCAGCTCCACCACGGTAATGGTTCCGGCAAGGCTGGTGTCCTTAAATAGCGCCACGAAATCCGAGGTGGAAGGGGGCAACGCCAGCCTCAACGCCTGGGGCAGCACCACGTGCACGAAGGTTTGTTTTGGCGAAAGACCGAGGCTTGCCGCCGCCTCCCACTGGGTGCGGGGGATGGCTTGCAGCGCGGCGCGGTAAATTTCCGCCTCGTACGCGGCGTAAGTAAGACCCAGGCCCATCACCGCCGTCCAGAAGGGTGAAATGTAAAGCCCTGGCGTGCCGGTGAGGGCGGCCCACGCCGCCGGCAAGCCAAAGTAAAGCAGGTAAAGCAACAAGAGCACCGGCACACCCCGGAAGAACTCCACGTAAACCAGGGCCCCCGCTTTCAGCCACCCCGGCCCGTAAAGCCGTGCCACCGCCACCCCAAGCCCCACCAGCACCGCCAACCCCATGCTGGCCAGCGAAAGCGCCACCGTCACCAGCGCCGCCTTTGCCAAAAGCGCCAAGGTTAAAAGCCGCCGGGGGGAAGCACCAGCAGGGGGTGAGCTTCGCTGCGAAACCGCAAGGGAGCCGGAAAAACCCGGCGGCAAAAGCTCTTCCTGTCCCTGATCCCAAAGCCCCCAGCGCTCCAGAATGGCCCGCAGCTCGCCGGTAGCGGCCAGAAGAGCCAGCGCGTCGTCCAGCTGCGCCGCTAAAGCTTCATCTTCCATTCTCACGGCAATGGCGTAAAACCCCCGGCCGGGGATGGGCGGTTCCACTGCCACCAAATTGGGCCAATGGGGCAAAAACGCCCTAACGATGGGTACGTCCAGCAGCAGCGCATCCAGCCTCCCCAGCTGCAGGTCCTCAAAGGGCGTCACCTGGCTGTCGTACAGCAGCGCGACCGCGCCAAGGTCGGCCAGCAGCCGGGAAGCCGCGCTGTTTTCCAGGGTACCAATGCGGGCGGCGGCCTTCACGCAGGAAGCCAGATCCCCGCACCTGGTTTCCCCCTTTCGCACCACCAGCTGCAGGCGAAAGACGTAGTAAGGACGGGTAAAGCGCACGCGCCTGGCACGATCGGGGGTGACCTCCAAACCGTTCATGACCAGGTCCAAATCCCCTCGCTCGAGGCCATCCACCAGCCTTTTGAAATCGTACTGGCGGAACACGATGGGGCGGCCCAGACGGCGCTCCAGGGCCCGGGCCAGGTCCACCTCGAACCCCACCAGCTCCCCGCTTTCCCGGTGGTAAAAGACGTACGGAGCACCCCCTTCGGCGTCCGCACCCCAGACCAGGGGCGCCGTTTGCCCTCCCACGGGCCCTGCAGCCAGCTGCCAGAGTGCGATAGCTACAAGAAAACGCCTCAGCATTCTGGGGCGGTGGAGGCCAGGCGCTCCAAGGCGCGGGCGATGACCATGCGTTGCACCTCGCTGGTGCCCTCGTACACGGTGGTGACCCGCACGTCGCGGTACAGCCGCTCCACCACGTATTCCCGGGAGTAACCGTAGCCACCAAAAACCTGTACCGCAAAGTTGCAAATGCGGTTGGCGGTCTCGGTGGCCAGGAGCTTAGCCTGCGCCGAGGTGCGGGAGATGTTGCCCCCCCGTTCGGAAAGCCAGGCCGCCCGGTAGGTCAACCAGCGTGCGGCTTCCAGCTCGGTGTCCATGTCGGCCAGGCGGAAACCGATGGCCTGGTGCTGGATAATAGGCTTGCCAAACTGCACCCTTTCCTTGGCGTAGCGCAGTGACTCATCCAGGGCCCTCTGGGCAATGCCTATGGCTTGGGCGGCAATCCCCAGACGGGAGTGGTCCAGGGTAGCCAGGGCAATCTTGAACCCTTCTCCTTCTTTCCCCAGAAGGTTTTCCACCGGCACCCGAGCTTCCTCCAGAGTCACGCCAGCAGTAACCGAGGAACGCAACCCCATCTTCTTTTCCGGCGGATCCACCATTACCCCGGGTTGCTCGGCGTCCAGAACAAACGCGGAAATTCCCCTGTGGCCGAGGCTTTTGTCCCTGGTGGCCAGGATCACGAAGTACTTGGCAATGCCAGCGTTGGTAATCCACATCTTGGCCCCGGAAAGCACGTACTCATCCCCCACCCGCCGGTAGATGGTGCTCAAGGAGGCCAGGTCCGAGCCGGCATCGGGCTCGGTGAGCATGATGCCCCCAAGGACCTCCCCCTGAGCCAGGGGCGGCAGGACCCGGCGCTTCAGCTCCTCGCTGCCAAAGTGCACGATGGGCCACTGGCATACCGAGTTGTGTACGGAAAGCCCCACCGCCACCGAAGCGTCGGCCCACGCCAGCTCCTCCACAGCAATCAGGTAAGAGAGGGGGTCCAACCCCGACCCTCCGTACTCCTCGGGGGTAACCATGCCCAAAAGCCCTAGACCCGCCATTTCCCTGAAGATCTCCCACGGGAACTGACCGCTTTCGTCCCGCTCCCTGGCCCCCGGCGCCACCCGTTCCCGGGCAAACTCCCGCACCATCTGGCGGATCATGAGCTGTTGCTCGGAAAACCCAAAGTCCATGCCAACCCTCCCCGCGGGAAGTTTAGGGGTTCTTGCGCTAGTCTTCTAGCCATGGGACGCATTCGCCTGTTGCCCGACTCGGTGATCAACCAAATTGCCGCCGGAGAAGTGGTGGAGCGGCCCGCCTCGGTGGTCAAGGAGCTTCTGGAAAACGCCCTGGACGCCCAAGCCCAAACCATCACCGTGAGGCTTGCGGAAGGCGGCCGGGAGCTCATTCAGGTGGAAGACGACGGCTGCGGCATGGACGCC
>FWWM01002001.1_pt1 | contig 57879 bp, 66 predicted proteins | sample 2228351 | NCBI WGS metagenome assembly FWWM01 (sample SAMEA103939774, study PRJEB20133) | metagenome
TCCTTTCTCTCATATCCATAAATAACATATGAAAGTCCTTTTTTAGTTATGAATATTCCCATATTTCCATTTCTTGAATAAAATAGAACATCATTAGCGACTTTACCGTCTGTTGTAGCAAGTTGACCTTTGTTGGGTGTAAAGCCTTTATAGAAATATGGATATGAATTAAGCCATTCTTTTATAGCAGCATAGTCGTAATTGTTCAATTTGGCATTTAAAGTGCCAACGCTCACAAACAAGCTCAGATATATCATCCATTTCATGTTACCACTCCCTTCAAGTATAATAAAATTTTAAAGCATAAAAAGTCAAACTTGAAGATTGTCCAATAAATAGCTAATATATTTTACTGAACATTCCTTAAAAAGATGAAATGCTTTAAATGAATTTTTAATTTATTAGCTTCCTAACTAAAAATCCTTATCAACTATCAATTTTATGCTATTCTTCTTTAGGAATTATTGGACAATCTTTCAAGCTTGCTCAAGTTAGTCTTTGTTAGCTGTAAAGCCACAATTTTAACATCACCCTATCTAACTAAAAATTTTCTTCTCATTATCAATTTATTATTTTCACTTACTTGAAGTATGTATAATCCTGATTTGAGGAGAATGAAAACTTTCTTATCAACATTTCCTCTATAAATTTTCCTTCCATCAGGTAAATATATAGAAATTGAAACAACTTTCTTTGGGAGAACTTCCAAGCCAAAATTATTTATCCTAATATAAGAAATATAATCATTAAATTGGTATTCAACAACATCAACAGGTGTCGTATTACCAACATAACAATAGAGCTTGAAATTAAGACTATCTGCAAAAATTACTGCCCCCTCCTCTGCATTTGGTAATTCTCCTTGATTATAAAATCTTATTCTAAATGCAATTGAATCAAAATTATTTCCACCTTGTGCAGGTCCTATAAATTTTGCAGTATTACCATAAACTTGCCAACCATCCTGGTCAGTTGTATAATTATTTGGATAATTACTTTGAGTATTAGTCCCATAATACCAAACTATACCTGTTCTTGCTTTTCCATTTTGATCATTATCATAAAATCTTATACTTGAAACTGCAACAAAGCTATCAACTTGACTGATAGCACTTCCAGCACAATTACTAAAAGGATTTGGGAATTTCTGTTCAATAAATGGATTTAAAATCGTTGTAAAGAATGCTTTAACTGAATAATTACCTGAATAACTGAAATTATCCCTTTTTATCCAAAGTTGAGCAGATCTTCCTGCATCTTCTGGTGCCCTATTATTCCACCTTCTCCAATAATCAGGCATCATATCAGAAGTTGTATAGAGCCAATTTTCAAATGAGCTATTAGTTAGCCTATTGAATCTATTTACATATGAATTTCTAACCCTTATTGAATCTATATTAAAAAATCTATTTAAGCTTATACTACTTCCATCTCCATTTGATGAATTTTTATAATATGCAAACCTTACTAAGACCTGTTCAAGACCATTGTAATCGTCTAATGGAATCGAAACAAAATTAGGACTTGTTGAAAGTGTTCCATCCCATTTCCAAAGATTCATCCAACTATTCCCTAAATCCGTTGATATTTCAACCCTTATTGAATCCTTTGAGTTTATAGAACCTCCCGTATTATTTACTCTCCAATAAAAAGTTAATGTTTCAGGTGCAGTTGATGAAAAGTCTAGTTTTGGTGTCATTAAGTATGAAACGCCTGAAATTGAAGAATCAGAATCTTGCTGTCTATATTTAATGCCAAAGCAATCTAAATCACCTGAAACTGGACATGCACTTGTTCTCTTTTGTAAAAAACCACCACTTGCTGTTCCTAAATCAACTTCCATCCAGCCAGCAGGAGGGAAAGTGCCTGCAAAGCTTTCACTTAATTCGCCAGGTGGAATTCCTGTAGTAAGACTAATACCATCTAAATAAATAGAACCACCAGGAATTCCATTATCATATACTCTTATTTGAACATCAATATAGCTACAATTATTAGGTGTTGTATAGCTTCCGGAAAGTTGCTGCCAACTTGGATTATCAGATGACTGAAAACCAACGAATGACCAAGCTACCTGATTATTAGTATTATCATAACAGGCTACGTACAGTTGAGCATATGCATTTGGATCATTATCATAAACCCAAGCGGATATATTATAATTCGTATTAGGACTTACACCTTTTGCTTGTCCAATTGCACAATCATATCCCGTTGTAGTTTGATTTATTGTAATTTTTATAGAGTAGCTACCAATCCTCTTGTTAGCAGTTTCTCTTTGGAAGGAGCATTGAGCATTTGTATTTTTTAGCGTATCCCAAGCAAATGGAACATCCTTATTTATGAAGCTCCAAACTTCAAAGTCAATGTTTTGAAGTTGATTTAAAATTAAAATTACCATAGTCTAAAATTTTAAAGGATAAAGCTAAAAAATTTTTCAAATCTTAGAAAACGAAAGTTAGGAATACCTAAATCATGAATTACTTCTACAAATGTTTACCCCTATCTAACAAGCACTTTAAATTTCTGATTATTCAAACTAACAATATATAGACCATACCTTAAGGGTATGAATATCCTTCTATTTACATTTAAGCTATAAAGCATCTTACCATCAATTGAATATACACTAAATGAAATAGGTTCATTTGGAACAACTTCAATACCAAAGCTGCTTGTCTTTATATAGGATATAATTTTGGAATTTTCATTTGAATTAGTAGCTTTTACACCAATAAAAACTGAATCTATATTGAAATAAGAATTGTATTGTTCAGTTGTGCTTGTATTATCAATGAAAATCCATCTTATATATACAGATGTTCCTGCATAGCTTGATATATCAAATTGAACTTTCTTTCTTTGATTATCAGCATTCGTATATAAACTTGTAGAATCCCAAACAATTAAATTATTCCAATTATTACCATCAATAGATATTTGAACTTTTATAGTATCTGTACTTTTAAACCTTGTATCAAATGAACCTCCAACAGATGGAAGTCTATAATAGAATGAAAAGATTATGCTATCAGTTGGATTTATAGAAGGTAAATTTATTTGTGGTGTTTGAAGAATAGCAGTTCCTGTTTCAGAAGCAGTTTGAGCAACTTGAACACCAGCAGAGGCACTTCCAAACACAACCCCACTTGTTCTTCTTACCCATTTAGTGTTCCTTGTTCCAGTATTCGTCCATCCTGAGGGAGGGAATGTTGCAGCCTCAAAATCTTCATAAAAGATGGTCACTTGTGTTAAAATTGTAAGTAGCATAGTTTGAAAGTTTAATGCTCACTAGAAATTTTAATTTTTTCAATTATATCAATCGTTTCCTAATTTGGCTTGAAATATAGTCTACAATTGCAACTGTTATTATAATTATGATGATAATAATGCCTACCTGTTCCCAAGCTCTATTTTGAACTTTTAAAATTAGCTGAGTTCCAATACCTCCCGCTCCAACCATACCAACAATTGTTGCACTCCTAACTGCAAGTTCAAATCTATAAATTGAATAACTTGCAAAGTAAACGAATACTTGTGGAATTATTCCAAAGAAAAACCTTTGCCAAAAATTTGCTCCAACACTATCAACAGCTTCAATAACACCCTTGTCTATATTCTCTATTGCTTCTGCATATAACTTTCCAAGCATACCAATTGAGTGAATACCTATTGCCAAAGAACCTGCAAATGCACCAGGCCCTACAATACTTACAAAAATAATAGCAAGTAAAATTTCAGGGAATGTTCTAATAAAATTAAGGATCATTTTAAAAAATCTTGAAAATCTTGAAAAATTAACTGCAGCTAAAAATCCAAAAGGAATTGTTAGAATAGATGCTATAAATGTTCCAAAATAAGCAATGGCAAGAGTTTTAAGCATTTCAAACATCATGTTAAAAAAGAAATCACTAAATAACAAGTGCAAGGAATCTATAAAAAGTCTTTTAATGATTATTAAACCTCTTGGAATTCCTTCTAAAATCCTATTTAAATTTATATCAACACTACTAATAGCCCAATAATAAATTAAAATTATAAAAACTCCAATCAAAAAATTTCTCCATTTCTTCATATAAGATTACTTCTTATTTTTTCACTTAGATAATCAATAATAACAACTGCCAAAAATGTTATAAACACAATCATGCTAACATTCTCATAATTCATAAGCCTTATATTTTCAATAAGTATTTGACCAATACCACCAGCTCCGACAAATCCCAAAACGACAGAAACCCTAACATTAACCTCAAAGGAATAAAGTGTGTAAGATACGAAGTTTGGGAGAATTTGTGGAATTACTCCAAAGTAAATAACCTGGATATTATTAGCTCCTGTTGAAAGAACTCCCTCAATTTGATTTCTATCAACTGCATCAACGTCTTCTGATAACAATTTTGTAATAATTCCAAATGAAAATAAACTTATTGCAAGAATACCAGAAATTGCACCAATACCAAAAATTGCCACAAAAACAGAAGCAAGAACAATATCAGGAATAGTTCTAATAAAGTTCATAAAAATTCTTGAAATGTAATAAATAATTCTATTTGGAGAAGTAGTAATTGAAGCTAGGAAAGTAAATGGAAATGCAAATATTACTGCAATAGTTGTTCCAAGAATTGAAATTTGAATAGTTTCTGATAGTTTTTGAAAAATTATTGGAAAATAGCTAAAATTTGGTTTTAGCAGTGAAATAATAAAATCAAATGCTCTTGGTATTCCAACTATCAAATCAAGCAGATTAAATTCTATTACTGATGTGGATATAATAAGGAAAGAAAAAAAGATAATAGTGATTATTGCAATTTTTAACTTCGTTTTGAATGTTAGAACACTCATATCTTTGGAAGTTGAAATTTTATCATTTCAATAGCATTTTGAACTTCTATAACCTCCTTACCCCCCCTATCTAACAAATAATCTATTGTCTCCTGAACAAGATATTCAGGTGTAGATGCACCAGATGTGATACCTAGATTTTTAACACTATCTAGCCATTCCTCATCAATACAAGTGTAATTCTCAATTAAATAGGCTTTTGCTCCATACTTTCTTGCAACTTCAACAAGACGATTTGAATTTGAGCTTTCCTTTGAACCTATTACTAGCACAAGCTCACAAATTCGAGCAATTTTTTTAAGTACATTTTGTCTATTTTGGGTAGCATAACAAATATCATCTTTTTTTGGAAGTCGTATATTTGGAAATCTCATCTTTAAAATATCAATTATTTCTTTAGTATCATCAACACTTAATGTAGTTTGGGTCAAAAGTGCAAGCTTATCAGAATTTGGTTTATAGTTCAAAGCCTCCTCTTTTGTTTCAATAATATCAATCTTATCAGGAGCTTCGCCCTTAACACCTATTGCCTCTACATGATTTTTATGTCCAATATAAATAATATGATAACCATTATTAACAAATTCAATAGCTTCTCTATGAACCTTATTCACGAGAGGACAAGTTGCATCTATTACTCTTAAATTTTTTCTTTTTGCAATCTCGTAATGTTCTGGTGGAGAACCATGTGCAGAGAATATAACTATTGAACCATCTGGAATTTCATTTATATCTTCAACAAATATTGCTCCCTCTCTTTCAAGCTCATTTACTACATATCTATTATGAACTATTGCATGCTTAACATAAATTGGCTTACCATATTTTTTTAGCGCAATTTTCACTGTTTCAATTGCTCTATCAACACCTGCACAAAATCCTCTTGGCCTTGCAAGATAAATTTTAAACAAGTTTGAAATTTTAAAGTTTGTTTTAAAATTTTAAGCTTTGCGCTTTGATAAATTTTTAGAAGAAATTCTATACAATCCAATTAAAGGTTATTACTTTAGAAAGAAAATTGGTGAAGATTATTATACTTCAAGCTCATTTGAAAAATTATTCTCATGGACATTTGCAAGCCATTTTATAAAGCTTGGTATTGAAAATATAATTGAAATTGGGGCAGGCGAGGGTTATTTTGCAAATGAAGTAATTGAATTTTATAAAATGAAGAATAGAACAGTAAATTATTTTATATTAGATAGGGCAAAATTTAGAAAAATTGAAGATATACACTATTTGGAAAGTTTAGATGAAGTTAAAAATTTTGAAGGTTTGATATTTGCAAACGAATTATTAGATGCAATTGAGTTTAGAAGATTTATATTTATTAATGGAGAATGGAAAGAGCTTTATGTAAGGAATTTTAGTGAATTTTATATATCTGAGATTGAAGATAGAGAAAATGTCCTAAAATATCTTCCCAAAAATCCATTTGAGGGCTTAGTTTATGATGTTTCAATAAAAGCAATTGAACTTTTAGAGAAATTATCAGAAATTCTAAAAAGTGGTTATATTGTAATTGTGGATTATGGATATGAAAGAGATGAACTAATTCAAAAATTTCCAAATGGCTCATTAACTTGCTATTATAAGCATAGAGTATTGGATAATCCATTTGAAAACTTATACGAACAAGATATTACATATTTTATAGATTGGACACTTATTAAAGATCAATTAAATACTCTTTGTTTTGAAATTGCTCTTTTTGAAAACCAAGGAAAATTCCTATTAGATAATGGTATTTTAGATATTGCAGAAGAATTAAGCAGAAATTTAAGTGAAATTGAACGATATAGGATATTTAATAAGGTAAAAAGCTTAGTACTTGATTTTAATAATTTTTGGGTCTTAATAGCAAAGCGCGCCCAGAGGGACTTGAACCCCCAGCCTGCGGATTCGTAGTCCGCCGCTCTATCCAGTTGAGCTATGGGCGCAATTTAAAGAATGAAATTTTAAAGTCTATTTTTTAATTTTTGGTCTTAGAATCATTATAATAAATCTTCCTTCATCTTTTGGTGCTTGCTCAACATCTGAAATATCTAAAAGCGCATTCTTAACATTTTCAATAACATTTTTAGCAATTTCAGGATGAACAATTTGCCTTCCTTTGAAAATCAATCTAAATTTAACCTTATTCCCATCTTCTAATAGTTCCCTTGCTTTCCTAATTTTCACTTCAAGGTCATGCTTATCAATAGTAGGTGAAAGTTGAATTTCCTTTATCTCAACTGCCTTTTGATTTTTCTTTGCTTCTTTCATCTTTTTCTTTTGTTCATATAGATATTTTCCATAGTCCATAATTTTAACAACAGGTGGATTACTATTTGGAGAAACTTCAACCAAATCTAGTCCCATATTCTTTGCAAGTTGTATTGCTTCAATTGTTCTCATAATTCCAAGATTTTTACCATCAGGTCCTATAACCTGAACTTCTCTCGCTCTTATCGCTTCATTCACTCTCAAATTTAACTCCCTCAAAATTCACCTCCTTTTCACATATACAAGGTATCTTATTACATTTAGGACATCCATCTTTATATCTATCCAAAATGCTTTCAACATCTATGTCTAATAAATTGGCTAGACTAAAAATCCAAGCTATTACATCTGATAGTTCAAGCTCAATCTCATGTCCATTTTTCCTATTTATAGCTTTTGCAAGTTCTCCAAATTCTTCAACTGTCCAAATAAAAGTTCTTTCAATACCTCTTTTCTTATCCCTCTTATAATAAGTTTTGTAAATAATATTCTGAAACTCTCTAATACTCATTCCTTTACAACTTTCAAAAATCTATGCTTTCCAACCCTTATAAAAACATTATCACTAATAACGATATTTTCCTTTACCACATTATTATTAACTTTAATTGCATTCTGTGAAATAAGCCTTCTAAATTCATTTTTAGAACTAACAAGACCTGCCTTTATAAGTATATCTGATAAATTTTCATTATCCTTTAATTCATAAATCATTGCATCATCAGGAATATCCTTATGCTTAAAAACTCTATTGAATTCATCTCTTACCCTATTTGCAGTTTCTTCATTGTAGAAAATTTTAACAATTTCATAGGCTAAAATTTCCTTTGCATATCTTGGATTTTCCTTTATTAAGTTTCTAATGTTATCTAAATCTTCATAATACAAAACAAGCTTATAATAATCTTCCATAAGTTCATCTCTTATTGACATAATTTTACCGAACATATCAAATGGCTCATCATTAAATGCAATATAATTATTATATGATTTTGACATTTTAAGCTTACCATCAATTCCAACTAATAATGGCATAGTTAATATAACTTGTGGTTCATCTCCATAAGCCTTTTGGATTTCTCTTGTTAATGTAAAGTTAAATAGTTGATCATCTCCACCAATTTCTATATCCGCTTTTAAATAAACAGAATCGTATGCTTGAAATAGTGGATATAATATCTCATGGATGAATAATGGCTCTTCTTCCCTAATCCTACCTTTGAAATCTTCCCGTTCTAACATCTTTGAGACTGTATATTTTGAACAAAGCTCAACAATATCATAAGGGCTTAGCTTTGAAAGCCAATTAGAATTGTATTCAAGTCTAACTTTATTTATATCTAACACTTTTGAAATTTGATCTAAGTAAGTTTTTGAATTTTCTAATACTTCTTCTTTTGATAATTTTGGTCTTGTTTTTGAGCGTCCAGTTGGATCTCCAATCATTGCCGTAAAATCACCAATTATTATAATTATTTCAAATCCAATTTCTTGTAAGTCCTTTAATTTTTTCAAGCTCACGTAATGTCCAAGATGAAGGTCAGGTCGTGAAGGATCTGCACCGTACTTAACTCTAAGAGGCCCTCTTTCACCTTTCAAAAAACTTTGATATTTTTTAATAAATTCATCTTCAGGAAAGAAATGAGAAGCATTCTTTTTGATAATTTTTAAAATTTTTTCGATATTCATGGAAAATACAAAATTACTCCACAAACATTACAAAATACTACTTCATTATCACTTGGTTTTCTAATACCTGTTGGCAACTTTGAGAAGCAGTTTGAGCAAGCATCTTCATAAACAATTGCAACTGCTCTACCATATCTATTTAGCAAAGCCTTAAATTTCCTTAGATATTTATAAGGAATTTCACTTTCAAGTTTTCTCTTATAATTTTCAACTTCTAAAATTTTTTCTTTGTCTATTTCAAATCCCGTTTTTTGTAAATACTCTTCATTTGTAATCTCCTTAAGTTTAATTTCTATATCTTGAAGAATAAGCAATTTTTCAGTTAGGCTTTTCATAATCATGCTTCAAGTGATAAAATTAAGTTCATCAAATCTTTTGGATTATCTATACTTAAATAGTCTACATTTTCTTTTGCAATTCTCTTTGCAATTTGAGCAATTTTACCAAGAACTATTAAATAAGTAGTTCCTGGATCATTTGGCGGTGCTATGAGAAGGAAAAATAAATGAACAGGTTGATTATCTACTGATTGGAAATCAACACCTTCTTTACTAACTCCAATTGCAAGATATACATCATTTACAATTGTGCTTCTTGTATGGGGTATGGCTATCCCTCTTCCAATCCCAGTAGAACCTATAATTTCCCTCTTTTTTAGGGCATCCAATATAATTTGCTTTGTATTTTCAGGGAGTTTTAACAATTCAACAAGCTCCTCAAGTGCCTCTTCCTTGTTCTTCGCTTTCATTCCGATCTTTACTCTATCTTCTGATAAGAGTTTCTCAAGCATATCCTAATCCTCCTTTTTATATAAAGCTTTTACTGTAGTTCTAATCCCACCCCTTGGTGTGAATTCACCTATAACCTCCATATACTTTGGCCCTATAACTGAAACCAAATCATCTAAAATTCTATTTATAAGACTTTCATAAAAAATCCCTACATTTCTATACTGAAGAAGATAATATTTTAGGGATTTCAATTCAATAATTTTTTCATTGGGAATATAATTTATCTTAATTGTTGCAAAGTCAGGAAGACCCGTTAGAGGACACAAACTTGTAAATTCAGGCTGAACAATCTCTACTAAAATATCCCTTCCTTTATATTCGTAATCTACTACAACTAGAATATCCTTTTGAATAATATCAGGTGTCTGTTTTTGAGTCTTTAATTTTTCTCTTATTTTCTCTTCCTTCTTCCTAAACTCTTCTAAGTTCATAAAATAGTTTCTTCTCCCAAAATAATCTCTACTTTATTGTTTGAAAATTTTAAAGCATCTTGACCTGCCTCAATTGCCTCCTTTGATGATAACGCTTTTTTATAATCATCTTTTGTCTCAAAAATCATTTCTGCAATCAAATAATAATCAGTTTGACCAAATGGAGAACCTTTAATCCTTGTAACTCTTAGCTCTTTTAGACCTGGTATTTTCTTGACAAGGGGGGTATGAACATTAGTATAGTATTTTTCAAAGGTTTCTATATCGTCAGGTCTTTTATAAATTGCGATGATCTTATACATAATGAAAATTTTAAAGCAAAGCTCTTAATTTCGCATATAATCTACTCATATCATCAGGAAATGAACTCTCAAATACCATCTCCTCATTTTTTGAAGGATGAACAAATATAAGTTTATATGCATGAAGCATTTGTCTATTTGAAATACTTAAAATTTCATTTACAATATCTTTATAAATTGATGGCACTACTTTAAAAATTTTCCTTGGATCCCTTCCACTATACATTTCATCTCCAACTAGAGGATAACCTATGTATTCCATATGAACTCTAATTTGATGTGTTCTACCTGTATCTAGTTTCAATTCTAATAAGCTTACAACTTCTAAAAACTTTTCTAATACTTTATAATGAGTAATTGCCATCTTTGAATTAAATGGTGTAACTGCCATTCTCTTTCTATCAACGGGATGTCTTCCAATTGGTGCAGAAATAGTTCCCTTATCCTTAATAGTTGTTCCCCAAACAAATGCCTTATAGTATCTTTTCATAATTCTTCTTTGAATTTGCTCAGCCAAACTTCTAACTGCATTTTGAGTTTTTGCAATTACCATAATACCACTTGTATCTTTATCTAGTCTATGAACAATACCAGGTCTTGTTCTATCAGTTCCTATTTCCATAATTTTCTTCAATAATGCATTTACAATAGTTCCTCTAATATGTCCCTTTGCAGGATGAACTACAATTCCAGGAGGCTTGTCTATTACAATAATATCATCATCTTCATAAATGATAGGAATTTCTATATCCTCTGGAATGATTTCATGCTCTTCCTCTAATTCATATTCAACAATTATATAATCCCCACCCTTTACTTTATATGAAGGTTTATCAACTATTTTATCATTTACCTTAACTTTACCTTCTTTTATTAGTTCATTTACTTTACTTCGTGAAAGACCTATACCGCTAATTGTTAAATATACATCAAGCCTTGTTCCTTCACTATCCTTTTGAACATGCCTTTGGAAATTTTTTTTCATATAGCATTGAAAATTATAAAGGATACTTTATAATTTTCAAACTTATGAATGGTAAATTTATTTATGAACTTCATCGTCTATTAAAAAGTACAGATAAATTTGCTCTAAAACCCATACCAAAAGATATTTTAGAAACTATTTTAAAAGCAGGAACATATGCACCATATGGTCTAAATCCCCCACAACCTTGGAAATTCATTGCATTAACAGGAAATAAAGCATTAAACATTTCAAAAAAATTAGATAAGCTTTCAAATACTTTAATTTTATGCCTTTGTCCAAAGGTAAAGGACTATTTAAATCAATTAACAAATTATGGTTCTACATTTTCCGCAATTCACAATTTTAGAATTCAAGCATTAAGTTATGGTATAGTTTCAGATATTATTATAGAAATTAGTGATAATTTTAAAGACTATATTTACAAGGAATTTAATGTAAATAAAAATGAATATGAGCTTATTGCAGTTGTTCTTCTTGGATATCCTGCAACAAAAATTGAACCAAAACTTCCCACAAATAGAGATGTTATATGGAGAATTGAATGATGAACAAGCTTCCAAATTTAGTTTTTGAAGTTATAAAAAGTAGAAGAACTATAAGAAAATATAAAGATGAGCTTCCGAGTAAAGATATTATAAAGCGTATCTCAGATGTACCATTTTTTATTCTACAAGATTTTCCAATACCATTCTTATTACTAATAGTAGAGAAGGATGCAAGAGATAGGATAGTGGGGATCATAAGTAGAACCTATTCAGTTGCAAGGGATTTAGCAGTTTTATATAATATCGTTCCTGATGAATTAAAGGATTGGTATAAAAATTTTATGAAAGAATTCATTAAAACATTAGGGGGTGCTCCATTGATGTTTATAGGGCTTACTAGAAAAGAGAATTTTGAATACAATTTTAAAATAAGCTGGATAATTGCACAATCTATAATGATTCAAGCAAAAGCAGAAGGCTTGGATACTGGTAGTATTACATTTTCAAGTAAAAGTGTGGAAGAGGAAATTTTTAGGGATTTTTTAAAGATAGATTCCAATGAATGGAAAATTGCTTTTGTTCTAAATTGTGGATATAGGGATGAAGAGCCTATTTTAAAGGAAATAAGAGGAGGGATATATGAGATATATTAGCATTTATCTTTCAACATTACCTGAAGATAGAGGTGATAAGCCTCCTAGATATTTCATAAATTTTAAAAATCTTGTAAAGCGATATAAGGAATATGAAGATAAGTTTAGAAGTCTTCTTTTGGAAATAGAAGAACCTTCATTTCTTGAAAGTGATAGTAATCTTCCTGTTCATTCAGCTGCTATATTTTTAAACTTAGAAACGGGGGATTATGAAATAATAAAATTACCATTTAAACTTGAGAATAGAATAATGCTTGGATTTAAACCTTACAAGAAATTTATAAATTATCTTGAAAGTGAATTTGGAAGAAATTTAATCGTTCATTATTCAAAAAAGCTTTTAAAGTTTTACATTATTGATACAAGGACTGTTTATCTGATAGAGGAAAATGTAAATTTTATAGCACCAGCTATTGAAAGTGGTGTATATAAAACAAATATCAATCCATTATCTGCCCCCATTTCAAGGACTGTAGGAGGTCAAAATATAGAAAGTGTATTAAGTGAGGGCGAAAGAAAGTTAGTTAGATATGTTTCAGAAAAATTGGAAGAGCTTATTGATAGATTTAAGGTTGATAGGTTCTTTATTGCAACAACTGATGAAAAGTCAAAGAATATGATATTAAATTATGTGTCAAAGAGAGTAGAAAGGTTATTCAAAGGGCATTTAAAATTAAATAATGAAAATAAAAATGAAATTATTCAAAAACTATTAAAGAGAATCGAGGAGATTGATAGAGAAGAAGAATTGGAATTGTTTAAAGATTTTAAAGAATTGTTAGGGAAAAATAGGGCAGTTGTTGGAATTGAAAGTGTTATAAAGCATGCTTTAATGTATAATATTAGATATTTGCTTGTAAATTTAAATTTTCATCATAAGGGTTATATTTGTCATTCAAATGGTATATTTTATCACAAAGAGTTAGACTTTCCCTGTGATGAGCTTGAAATAACAGATGATATTATAGATTATTTAATTGATTTTGTTATTGAAAATGGAGGAAGAATTGAAATTGTAAATAGTTCTGAATTAAATGAGGTTATTGCAAATAGTTTAGGTGCAATTTTAAAATTTAGCATTTAAAACAACAAGGTTATGCTATAAAATTTTCAAACATTGGGAGCAATTACTTTAGATACAATTTTAGTATTAGCAAATGAAAAATTTTTATATTCACTAAAACCATTTTATGAATTAAGATATACAAGAAATTTAAGTTATTTGCCATCTATTTATTTGAAGGAACGCTCTCCATCTTCAATAAATCTAAACTATAGAGGACTTCTATTTAATCAAATAAAAGTTCTGTTATACGATATGGATATAAATGACCCTCAAACAGGTCATCATAATTTCAATATCCCATTAAATAGTCTTGACATATTAAACATCACTTTAAAAAATCAATTAAGCTTCATACCTTTAAGCTATACTGAAAAACCAGTCCTATCTTTTAAGGCTGGTATAATTAGGGAAAAACCGCTCTTGCTTCTTGAAGCAAAATATAGAAATTTATCATTTAGCTATTATAATAATTTTGAAATTGGACATTATTATCAAATAACTGGATTTTTGGATTATGGAATGATTGGAATAAGGAGAAATGACTTTAATGCAACAGGATTTTTTGCAAATCCAAAAGTTTTACCATTTGCATATGAGACAACAACAGTATTTTTAAGTGCAATAAATTATAAGAATTTAAAATTTTTATTTAGAGGACATTATGATGTATTCATATATGATTATCAAAAGGATTCTGTAACGATCATTAGAGGACTTAAAAATGAACATACTTCCTTAAAATTTCAAGTTGGTTATTATTTTATTAGCTTTAAACGAGATTTTCTAAGCAGTAACATTATTCAAAAATCACTCAACAAACTTTATACATACAGAGATTTTTTGATAATAAATCCAAGTATAAATTATAAAAATATAGATATTCATTTTAGTTTTGAGTATTGGATAGATAAGAAAAGTTATTTAATTGCACCTAACTTGCATCTAGATTTGGGCAATTTTCTATTCTCAATAAATTCATTTTCAAGATATCCCGACTTTACAGAGCTCTTCTATCAAGACCCAGCAAATGTTTCAAATCCTAATCTAAAACCTGAATTTTACATATCACCTGAAATTTCCTATGAAAACAAATTCATTATATCAAAGATATTTTATAGATATAATCAAAACATTATAGATTGGATTTATAATAATGACTCACTTAAATACTATGCAACTAATTTAAAATCATTCCATTCATTAGGATTTGAGTTATTTTCAAAACCATTTTATAGCTTTCAATGGGGAATAAGTATATTTAAGCATATGTTTTCAGATAGTTCAAGTTATAAATATCTTGATAATACTCCACAATTCAAAATTACAATTCTAAATAAATTCTTTAGCTTTAATGTTCTATACAATGAGAAAATTTCACCACAATTCAGATATATCTTTGATATACATTTAAGTTATAAATTTTTGCAATTTTCAATTGAGGATTTATTTGAGCAAGAATACATAAATGAATGGATATTACCAAGTAGAAAAATCTATATTGGACTTACTACTTTTTAATAGGTAAAAGGGATAGTATTGTTATTTTTATTAAATCGCCAGGAATGAATGGTAAAAAACCCAACTTAAATGCATTATTTAACCCTACAAATAATGAAAGCCAAATTGATCCTATTGTTAGTATAAACAAGCTTGTGATAAGAAGAGCAAAAAATTTGGGCATGTATTTTAGAAGCTCTTTTAAAATAATAATTGCAAATATCCAAGAAATAATATATCCTCCTGTTGGACCAATTATTATCCCTATACCTCCTTTGAAGTTAGCAAAAACAGGAAGGCCACATGCACCCTCTAATATATATGTTATTACACTATAAATTGCCCATTTCTTTGGCAATAATAAAGCTAATAGAAGTATAGTAAATGTTTGACCTGTTATTGGAACAGGTGTAAATGGAAGATTTATGGATATCTGGGCGGATAAAAAAATTAAAAAGCTTGAAAGAAAAACTAATATAAATTTTTGTAAAACATTAGAAGCTAACCATAAATTTTCCAATGTTCTAGCCATACCAAAATTTTAAAGCATCAGAATTAAAAATGTTGTTTCAATTTATAAAATTTTCCACTTTGTTCCTTCCTTACTATCTTCTAAGATAATGCCAACTTGTTTTAGTTTTTCCCTTATTTTATCTGAAAGCTCATACATTTTATTTTTTCTTAACTCCTGTCTTATTTCTATTATTATACTCATAACTTCATCAAGTTTATTAATTCTCTCTTCAAAATCTATATTAAAACCAAGCAAATTCAATAAAAATCTTATTGTAAATGCAATATCATCTGCAATTTCTTTATTTCTATAAGCACTATTTATTGCTTCAAATATAATGGAAATTGCTTTGGGGGTATTTAGATTATCATCCATTGCATTTTCAAATTCTGACACTATGTTATTTAATAATTTCCCTTCTCCTTTAAATTCCATAAGGAAATTCTTAATCCTTTGCCAACTATTCCTGCTTTCCTCAATTAAATCATTTGAGAATTCAAGTGGTGATCGGTAATGTGCTCTTAGGAAAAATAATCTTATTACATTAGGTTCATAATTTTCTAATAAATCCCTTGCTGAGAAGAATAGACCAGTTGATTTTGACATTTTCTCACCACTTAATGTTAAAAATCCTGTATGAATCCAAAAATTAGCAAATTTCTGATTTGTAAATGCTTCACTTTGTGCAATTTCATTTTCATGATGAGGGAAAATTAAATCTTCCGCACCTCCATGAATATCTAATGTTTTTGAAAGATGCGTAATGCTCATTGCAGAACATTCAATATGCCATCCAGGTCTTCCTTTACCAAATGGACTATACCAATAAGGCTCCCCTTCTTTATATGACTTCCATAATGCAAAGTCATATGGTTTCTTTTTTGATGGATCAGGCTCAATTCTATATCCACTAATTAGCTCATCTAAGCTCTTCTTCGATAACTTCCCATAATTTTCAAACTTTTCAACATCAAACCAAACATTACCATTTGAAACATATGCAAAATTTTTATTTATTAAATTTTCTATAATTTCAATAATTTCTTGAATGTGTAAAGTTGCTTTTGGATAAAATTCTACTTTCTTATAATTCATCAAATTTGCGTATTTTATATATTCCATTTCATATTTATATGCAAGCTTTCTCCAATCAACGTTTAATTCTTTGGATTTATTTATTATTTTATCATCAATATCAGTAAAATTTTGAACATAAATAACTTCATATCCTTTATATTCAAGATATCTTCTTAAAATATCAAAGCTTGTAAATGTTCTTAAATGTCCTGCATGAGGTGTATCTTGTACAGTCATTCCACATACGTACATTCTCACCTTATTACCTTCAATAGGCCTAAATTCTCTTAATTTCCCCTCAAATGTATCAAATAGCTTCAAGCTTGCCCAATAGATATTTTAATTGTTAATAAGTTTATAGGTTTTATCATTAACCTTTAGGATGTATATCCCTTTTGCCTTTACTGGAACCTTGTAAATACCGTATTTTGCATCCTTTATAAAGCTTTCATGAACTTTCAAACCATTTATAGAGTATAGTTTAATATCAAGATTTTGTCCATCCTTAAAATGATACTTTATAATAAGCTGCGAGTTCTTGAAGCTTGGATGTATACCAAGTGGAATAATTCCCAATTCGTCAGCAGATATTGTTGTAAAGCAATATAAAACAGCAGATAGGAAATCTTCTCGTTTGTTCCATCCAGAATGATTATTACTAATTGCTTCAAATGGTCCAGCCAGAAATATAGTTTTGCACATTCCATTTTCAGTTTTATAAACTACGGCACCTCCATAATCACCACTACCTGTTACACCCGTCCATCTGAATGCTCTTTTTGCACCTTGCTGCGGAGATATGTTATCATTAGAGGTTGCATTTTGAGCACCATCAGGATTTAATAATCTAAATTTTAAGTTATTACCTATTGGATCATTAGTCTCACCTACCATCGTTTTATATGCAATGCCTGTTTGAACAATATTCGCTCCAAGATAATTTGTTATAAATTGACTGCCATTAGCATCTTCTGCTAAATATTGACTTGAAATAAATAGTTTTTTACCAGCATTTAGCCATGCAATAAGTGTATCTCTTTCAGCATTTGTTAAGACATTACTATTTCTATTTCCTGTATGCCAAATTATAATTTGCCTTGTATTTGAGTAATATAGATTAGGTTCATTGAATTTAACTATATCATAGACTTTTCCAAGATTATCTAGTGTTTGAGTGTAATAGGTTTCAAAATTGGTTAATGTATCTGCATCTACTACAAGAATCTCGGGAAATCCAATTACAAGCCTTAGATCTATAAGGGTATCAGCATTTTGAGGTGTAGAGTTAATCTTAACCTTAAAATTCCAAAATCTTGGTTGTGTTCCACTTACTGAAATTTCAAAATAATCAGTTGGCTCTATCTGTTGATTCATAGCTATATTACCAGCATTTAAAGTTCCTTTTATAACACTTATATTAGGATCGTTGTTTATAAGTGTCAATTGAACGTTGTTAGCATCCCTATAGCATCTAGGATTTAATAGTGTTAAGTATAGTTTTACTTGTTCTCCAACTTCCGCTCTTTGATTGTTATTATAGTTTGCATCATCTACTCTAATTTTTACAACACTTACACCTGCAAACTTAGCCATTCTTACAGCTTTATATGCATTAACCCTACCCGAGCCTAGCATTCCTGCGTAATTTGGATTTAGTGCATCTATATTATCTGCTGAGCATTTGAGTATAGTATCTGCTTCATCAACAGTAAGATTTGGATTTGCTGCTCTTATAAGTGCTCCTACACCAGCTGCTGATGGACTTGCCATCGATGTTCCTGAATATGCAGCATATGTAAATGAGTTATTAGAAGAATTCCAAGCAGTAGCATATACATTTTCACCAGGTGCTGATACATCTACACAAGGACCATAATTTGAAAATGAAGCTTTTAAATCACTTTGATTTGTTGCTGCTACACATATAGTTGCATCATTATAACAACAAGGATATCTTGTAATATTTCCTCCATCATTTCCTGCTGCTGCAAAGTTATTAGCCCCCATTGAGCGAGCGTATAGAAGAGCTGTGCGTGCAGAATTACTGTAACTTGAACCACCATATGAATGATTTGTTATATGAGCATTTTTATTTGCAGCATAGTAGGTTGAATTGATTGAATTGTAAATATAACCACAAGCACCAGCTTGAATAGCCATTGCCTTTGCATTCCATGCCTCACCAGCAACACCTACATTATTGTCAGTCCAAGCAGCCATTATACCTGTTACATGTGTTCCATGATCATCGTAGAATGCATTGCAGGGATTAGGCTTTGGATTATTATCATTACCATAGAAATCCCATCCTATTAGGTCATCTATAAAACCATTCCCATCATTATCAACACCGTTTAAATCTCCTGGATCAAACTTCCAAGTTGTACCATCAAAGTAAATTGTATATCCATTACCATTTGCATCTTCACCAAGATTGTTCCATATAATACCACCCAAATCTGGATGATCCCACGCAACACCTCCATCAACAGCAGCAACTACAATTCCATCAGCTTTTGTAATATCCCATGCATTAAATGCTTGTATTTTAGGAAGATGCCATTGATTACCTATTAGAGGATCATTTGGTGTTAAATCCATCTTGTAGATATACCAAGGCTCTACATATTCAAACATTCCAGTAGCTTGAAGATTATTTATAACAGCTTGGACATCAATTTCACTATTAAAGTAAATTACAATGATTCTATCAAGACCAAAATCTATAGCTTCTTTTGTAATTTTACCAAGTATAAGGCCTTCAACGGAGCGTATGCTATAGGAAGATAAGATGGAATTTATGGTATTTGGAAGATTGTAAAATCTTGTAAGAGCACCATTTACATATCTCATATCCTGCAGTTGGAATATAGGAAGGTATTCTTTCTTTATTTGAGCAACAATTCTATCCTTCAAATACAAAGGTTGGTCAACGGAACTTAAAATAAGGAAAAGCATATTGAAATTTTAAAGGACACTTAAAATATTTTTGATTAAGGTAAAGTGAAATGGTTCAGTTCAAGGAAGGGCTATGGGTTTATAGAAGGTGAGGATGGTAAAAGCATTTTCGTTCACTATACAGATATTCAATCAGAAGGCTATAAAAAACTCAATGAAGGAGATGAAGTATCATTTGATATCCAAAATACTGATAAAGGTCCAAAAGCAGTAAATGTAGAGGTAACAAAGAAAAGTCAATATAAACCAAGAAGACGAAATGCTCGTAGGAAGTAAATCTCATTCATTTAAGATAAATAATTTGTAGATTTAAGCTAAATGTAAATTTGTTATTTTCTTCAAATGAAATTAAATAATTTTTTAACACATTTTTTATTGTATTTTGCATTGAATTAGAAAAACTTAGTTTTGAACCAAAGCTAAATAAAAAACTAGCTGTTGGAACAAGGACATTGAAGAAAATTGAGTGAATATCAAATAGATTATTTTTATTATAAAGATAACCATAGTTTGAAAGTGTTTTACCATATAATCTATGCATTATAGAAAAACCTCCATATAAATTTTTTAGTGGTTTTTGACCAAAGAAAAAGCTAAGATCAATGAAATTTATTTTAAATTCATTATAAGCTTCAAAAATTATGTTTGATAGGAAATTATATGCAAATTGATATTTATTAGTATAGCTTGTATCGTTATAATTGAAAAATAGGTAAATAGTAGCATAACCAGTTATTTCAGTTGTATCACCTCTCTTCTCAGTAATTAAGTTATTTTCACCATTTCTAACTGAATCTACTGTATTTGAAATACTTGTAATATATGAGATTTCATCTATAATTTTACCATTTATTTTAAGCTCTGGTGAATAACCAACTCTAATGATTGTAGATTTATCAAAGTAGCTCAAATAAAAACTAAAATGATTGGTGTTTTCAATATCAAATGTTCTTTTTAGTGTAAATGGATTAGCTGTATAAGGTATAGCATATACATATGCCTTCCATTTATAATTCGATGGACTTAAAACTTTAACACTTGGACTAAATTTGAGTATATAATTTTTTGCACTATATTCAATTAAATTTCCACTTTGAGTCAAAGATCTTACTTCAGCTGAGAATAGAAAGTTTTTATATCCAAGTTCAAGTATTAAAGGATTTGAGAAAATAGAAAAATTACCTGAAGATGTTAAATTCAATGTTCTGTAAAGCGAATCAAAGTTGTATTCTATAATAATTGTTCTATCAAGACCTGTTTCACTTTGATATAGCGTATCTTTAATTTTACCAAATATCATATCCCAATCTTCAAATTTTTTATCTTCAAATGTTTGAATGTAAACCATTTCATTAAATTGGTATTTTAAGTTTATTTGAAAATCGTTAAATTTATATCCAAAACCTAGTGTATTTAGACCACCTCTTTGCCCATAAATGAAAGATTGTCTAATAGCTAAATTACTATCCAAAACACCATCGTGATTGTAGAATAACTTTATATTTGAACTTTGACTCTCTTCTGAGTTTAAAGAAATTGTAAAATAAAACTTCTTAAATGTATATGGATTTTTAAGCGGGAAAACAAGCTCATAAATTTGCGGATTTTTATAAAGGATATTTAAATCAAAAATGAGAACAAAAATCAAAGTCTAAAATTTTAATGCAAACTTTAAAATTTTAAACATTGTAGATTTTGAAAAATTTGTTAAGTCTGCTGTTCTTGTACCAATCATAGAAAATAAAGCATTATTGCTTATAAAAAGAAGTAGAAATTTAAAATTTCATAAAGGTGAGATAGCTTTTCCTGGTGGTGTTATTGAAAGTAATGAGAGTCCTATTGACACTGCAATAAGGGAGGCTTATGAGGAACTTTCAATTAAAAGGGAATACATTGAGGTTTTGGGTATTCTTGAAGGTGTTTTTATATCAAGAACTAACTTTTATATTGTTCCTGTATTATCAAGGTTAGATTCAAGAGTATTGGATGAGATAGAAATAAACCACAATGAGGTTGAAGAAATTTTAATTTATACAATTGATGAACTTTTTAAATTAAGAAGGGTTATAGTGCCAGGATATTGGTATTTATTTTGTAGTTCAAAGGGTGTGATATGGGGTGCAACTGCTAGGATTATAAATGAGTTTTTAAAGAAGTTAAAAAACGATAAACTTTTTGTTGCAGGATCTCTTCAATGCTACTTAAGGTAAAGCAAGAAATAGAAGTTTTATGGTATAGGGCATTTCTTTAATTGCGAAAATAAATGATACATTGATTGCAGTAGGAGGTGGACACACTGCGTATACTACTTCAGAATGTTCTAATGGCTGTTCATTTATAGGTCTTTTTAAGCTTTTGATGGAAATTATATTGTTGCAGCAACTCAGGGGCACTCTCCTCTACCAGTTATTATCAAGATGGATTTAAGTGGTAATGTAATTTGGGCAAGAGAAACGGTTTTTAGTAATGGTTAGGATCACAGTAATTTCTCAATAATTCCTGATGTAAATGGTTATGTAGTATTAACCGATCAATGTTGCCAAAGTGGTGGACGTCATACTTGGTTCGTTTATAAAATCTCACTAGATGGGAATAAGATTGTCCAATAATTCCTAAAAAGGTTACTTCTATTTAATTTGTCAAATAAATTAAAGATAGATGAACTTTCAAAGGCTTTATCTGTATTTGATAGTTTTATTGAGTTTAAATACTTGAATTAAAAGTTCATATAATTTGCCATTTTAAAAATGATTCTTGAAAATGCTTGTTTTATAAGAAGAATAGCATAAAATTTAGAGTTGACTAAGTAATTGACTATGAATATACTAGCTATTTATTGGACAATCTTGTCAGGATATACAATACGAGAGGTGGGATGATTAAGGAGGTTTTAATAAAGGAGGGTGTGATTAGATTAAGGGCTGGAGTTTATATTTTGAAAATTGGAAATGAGAGTTTGAAACTGGTTGTGAACTAGTAAAAGTAGAACAACTTTAAAATTTTCAGATGAATGAGATAAAAACTGAACTTGCTATAATAGGTGCAGGTCCTGGTGGTTATGTTGCAGGTATTAGAGCTGGACAGCTTGGGATTAAAACTGTTATAATTGAAAAGAGCTATCTTGGGGGTGTTTGCTTAAATGTTGGTTGTATTCCTACAAAAGCCCTTTTGTATGCATCTGAAATTTTCTTACACTCAAAATCATTTAATAATATAGGTATTGAATTTAATGATGTTAAAATTGAGCTTAAAAAATTAAATAGTTGGAAGAAGAGTATAGTTGATAAGCTTGTTTCAGGCATAAATTTCCTTTTGAAAAATTATAATATAGAAATTATTTTTGGAGAGGCAAAATTTTTGGATGAAAAAAATCTATTAGTAAGGACGCAAAATGGAGATATTAAAGTAAGTGCAAAGAATATAATAATAGCAACAGGTTCAAGACCTGCGGATTTACCCAATATAAAGAGAGATGGAAATTTTGTGTGGAATTCAAATGATGCAGTTGAGATGAAAGAAATTCCTAAAAAACTATTAGTAATTGGAGCAGGAGCAGTTGGACTTGAATTTGCAAGTATTTATAGTAGGCTTGGAAGTGAAGTAGTTGTAGTTGAAATTGAAAATCAAATTTTACCAGGAACTGATAATGAATGTGCTAATGTATTAAGGAAAGCTCTTGAAAAGCAAAATATAAAAATTTTCACAAATGCTAAAGTCCTAAAATATAAGGATAATGAATTTGAAATTGATATAGATGGCAAAATTCAAAAATTCACATTTGATAAAGTTTTGCTATCAGTTGGAAGATTACCAAATACTGATAATTTAGGACTTGAAAAAATAGGTATTAAATTAAATGAAAAGGGATTTATTGTAGTAAATAAGAAGCTTCAAACAAATGTAGAGAATATCTATGCGATTGGTGATGTTATAGGTGCTCCACTATTAGCGCACAAGGCTTCTAGGGAGGGTCTAGTTGCAGTTGAAATCATAACAGGTAATGAGAAAGAATATGATGTTAGAGCAATTCCAAGTGTAGTATATACTAATCCTGAATATGCAAGTGTTGGACTATCAGAAGAAATGGCAAAACAAAAAGGTTATAAAATTAAAGTTGGGAAGTTTCCACTAACTGCAAATGGAAAAGCATTAGCTATGAACATGACTGATGGTCTTGCAAAGATCATTGTAAATGAGGAAAATGATGAGATACTTGGTGTTCATATCGTATCACCTGAGGCAAGCTCAATAATAGGAGAAGCAGCGCTTGCGATTGAAAGTTATTTAACAAGTGAGGATATTGCTTTGACAGTTCATGCACATCCATCTATTAGTGAAATCCTTATGGAAGCAACAGAAAATGTTAGAAAGAAAGCTATTCATATAATAAATAAATAGCGTCTGTCTATTTAATGTGGATGACCGTGTTCTAATTCCTCCTTCGTAGCATCTCTTATACTCTTTACCTTTATATTGAATTTTAAAGTTTTACCTGCTAGTGGATGATTAAAATCTACTATTACTTCACCATTTAGTTTATCAATTTTCCGAATAGTGAATTGAATGATCTGTCCTTCTTCAGTTTGTGCATAATATGTTTCCCCTTCTTTTATATCGAAGTTCTCAAATGTATCAATAGGAAATACCTGAATTGCTTCAAGATTGTAATTTCCGTATGCTTTTTCAGGAGGGACTGTAATCTCTCTTTCATCACCAACTTGCAATCCTTCAAGTTCTTCTTCAAGTCCTGGGATTATATTGCTGTATCCATGAAGATATTTGAAATCGCTTGAATTTTCTAAAAGCTCTCCATTTTCATCGTAGAGGCTATACTCTATCTCAACAACCTTATCTTTTGTTATCTTATCCATTTTGAAATTTTAAAGCCTACTAAGAAGAAGGAATTTAGGAAGGAAGTAAATGAAAGGTTTGAAAAATTAGAAAGTAAAGTAGATGAAGCAAAAGAGAAGGCAGAATTAGAAAATGAACTTAAGCCATTTAAGAAAAAAAGTGAGAATAAAAGCACATGCATATCTTGGAAGAGTTATTATAAAATGCAGAATAATAGATAGAAACAGTTTAGCACAAGAAGCAATAATTGATGATAAGGAAAGATTGGAAGTATTAAGTTTAGATGCACTAGTAACCTGTTGCATTTGGTGAGGAAATAACTGATAAAGGTTTCTATTAAAATGCTTGACCAGCTGAGAATGAAATTACACCATTATTAGCATAATCTATTCTCATTACAGGCATTGATGTTCTTGTTATTTGCAATCTCAAACCTATTCCATAAACAGATATTTTATTCCCATAGTAAGCAAAGTCGTAAAATAATAATGGACCAAAGGCAAATAATTTCAAAACTTCAGGTGAATAAGTTCTCAACTCAAATGAAAATCTATAAATTTTATTTGAAAATGTTTCATAATAATTAAGACCTCTAATACCCATAACACCACCAACTAAAAATCCTTTACTAGCGCTTGTATCTTTGATATCCATGTAGTTAAATCCATTAAAGAGAGCAAATGTCATGAAGTTGAAAGGTTTGTAATAGATTTTTTGGGAATAAATAATATAGCGATAGCTAGGATTGTTTTCAAATTCACATCTTACCTCTGAGGCAAAGTAATTTTTAACAATTGAGAAATTTGTTGTTATATTAAGGAAATTATAACCAAAGGCAGTGTAGATATTAGACCCTTCTGAAAATGACTCTTCCTTTATAAAATTATCAATATTTCTTAAAAACTTAAATTTCATATTTGAAAAATTATACCCTCCAACAAACATAAAACGTTGCCTAAAAACCCTAAATCCAATAAATGGTTCATTTCTTGGTGCTTTTAGATTGTATCCTACATTGAGGCCAATTACACTAAAAACCTTATCTAAATAGCTGTCTCTGTTTATCCAAAAGTAATATGAAAAATCTCTTATATTTCTCCAGCCTCTTTTATATAAGTAAATATAGATATCTTTTTCTAAATTTGTAAGTTTTGAATAACAGCCCAATGAAGTCTGCTTCATTATTGCATTTGATCTTAACTCGCTCTCAAAACCATTATATTCAGAACTATTTGTAAGTGATAATCTTGTATAAGTTCCAAGGCCTAAAAAATTCAAATCCTGGAAACCTACATCAAACCTTCCTTCACTTCCAGAACCTTCTACATTTAAGTAAAAACCTATTGTCCAGACATCCCTTGTTATAATTTTTAAATTTAAAGTATCATTTGAAATTTCTTGCAAAATCTCAACTGAATAGAATAAACCAGTTGAAAGCAAAGCAGTCTTAATATCTGAAATTATTGAAGTATCTTTTATATACATACCTTTTCTTAGAGGTATTATATTTGAGATTACGAAGGATTTGGTTTTTATATGAAACTTATTAGCAATTTTATAAATTCCTCCTTCGTTCTCAAATATGTTATAAGTTATAATATCAATGTTGCCAACTATATAGGAGAATATAAGGATCACTTTGAAAATTTTAATGCTTTATAATTTTCAAATAAGTTGTAGTCTTGTAGATGCTATTAAACGATAATTTAAAGCGCTTTTTATACTTAACATTCAAAAAACAAATTGTTGAAGAATATATGCATTACGAAGAGTTTCTAACATTTATAGCATTTTTGGAATACTTTGGATTGGAAAGTTCATTAGGTATATTTTCAATTGAACTTTATCCAGATTTTATCTATGCATTCCACAATTGGCACAAAAGAGTGAATATAAAAAGTTATAGTTTTAAATGTTGTTAAGATTCAAAAATCCTTTAAAATTTTGAGTTGAGAAAAATTATAATAATTTTTATGTTTCTTTTCTCTTGCACTAAGAAAGTTGAAAATGAAAAATTTTTAAGAGCTATTGAAGATATAAGTGAATTGAATTTATCAGAGCAGATTATAAGAATTGTATTTGAAATAAGGTTTCCAAATGCTTTTGGTCAAAATAGGTTTTTAATTGAAACAGAAGGGAAAGTAAGGTTTTGTGTAAATTTATCTGATATTAAGTTTAAACTTAATAAAAATGAAGTAATTTTTTATAATTTACCAAAGGCTAAGGTTTGTAGCTATGATCTATCCCAAAAAATTATCGATTACGATGAGGATATTTCAATAGGTGGATTGCTTTCTGCTAATAGGGATAGAAGTCTTGCATTTAAAATAGCAGTTGATAGTCTAAGAATTAGGATTGAAAAATTTTCTAATGATACTTTAATTCAAAAAGAGTTAAATTATAAACTTAGATTATTCCTAAGGGCCTTTGTATCAAACTTTTCAAAGGAGGCAAAATTTGAATAGGATTTTGATATTAATTTTATTGATTTTGGTTGTTATAATACTCATTTTTGTATTTAAGCCTAGGAAACCTGAATTAAGTATAAATTTAGTAGTTTCATCAATAAGAAATGTTAGTGAGCTTGCAGTAGTTAGGTATAATTATGAAAAAATTGTAAAGCTTGAAAAAAGTCCAATTTGCAAAGGAACAATTGTTATTAAAGGGGATGTTGAAGGTTTTTTGGATTTAAGCAAAATCAAAAATGAGGATATTAAAATTAGGGATAGTATAGTTTATATAAACATTCCTGATGTTGAAACAAGATTTAATCTAAGAGATTATAGGATTTTTAAGGAATTTCTTTTAAATTGTAATAGAACTGAATTTCTAAATAGTGTAATTGAGAAGGGAAGAAAGATGGTTATTGAGGATGCTAAAAGTAAAGGTATAGAGGAGCGCACAAGGGGTAGAGTTAAAGATATTTTAAAGAACCTTATAAAAGGATTTGGATTTAAAGATGTTGTTTTCGTAAGTGATAAAATTATTTAAAACTTTTAGGATTGTTTTAATGTATCTAAAAGTTTTAGTTTTGAAATTTTGATTGAAGGTATTATTGAAAATACAAAAATTATTAAGAATGCAAATACTGAAATTATAAAATAATCTTTAAAGCTTGCTCTTATTGGAATATAATCTATGAAGTAAATTTGTGGATTTAATTTTATTATTTTCATATCAGTTACCAAGAATGATATGAAAATGCCAACTAAATTTCCAAGTATAACACCAATAGTTCCAATTGTAAATCCAAGTAAAAAGAATACTATTAAAATATCCCTACTTTTAAATCCAAAAACCCTCAAAATCCCAATATCATAAATTTTGTGTTCTGAAAGTATTGAGAGTGTTGATATGATATTAAAGCTTGCAACAAGCGTAATAAGAAGAACTACCAAAAACATTCCAAGTTTTTCAAGTTCTAATGCAGAGAATAGATTTCTATTTAGATCAATCCAAGTATAAATTGAAACATTATCTAGTTTTATTCTAAAATTATTTGCTATTTTTTGAACTTCTGCTATATTTTTAACATAAACTTCAATACCACTTATTTGAAAATTACCAATTTTATTAACATTTTCAATAGCTGTTAATATAAAATGCTCATTTATATCGTAAATTCCTGCATCTACTATACCTGAAATTCTAAACTTATGTGGAGCAAAGTTTAAACTTGAAAATATAATAATACTATCACCATCTAAAACATTTAATTTTTGAGCAAGTCCCTTTCCTATAATAACACCATTTTTAATATCAAGGTTCCCACTAATTAAATTACTTTTAAGCTCATGATAATTACTATCAACAGCTTTTAGAACTATTCCATCCATCTTATCATTTGCTTTTACAATTGTCTTAACTATAACGTATCTTTTAATATCTTTAACACCTTCAAAATTCTTCACTTCATTTACTAGCTTATTATAATCGAGATTTTGAATATTTGGAATAATCGTTATATGCGGTGTAAATTTTAATAATCTACTTTCTATTTCACCTCTAAATCCATTCATAATACCAAGAACAATGATTAATGCACTCACACCAAGCATTATACCAATTATAGAAAATAGTGATAGAAATGATAAGATACCTTTTCTTGTAGCTTTTAAAAATCTAATTACTAAAAGTAAGTAAATGTTCATAGAACTTTTACCTTAATTTTACTCATTGTAAGCTTTAAAATTATATCTAATGTTTCAATAACTCCCTTTCCTTCACTTGCAACTGCTAATGTGTATGGCCAATTGTTTCTATTTAGATCATTTTGTAAAATTGCAATATCTAATGCATTACTCAAATCCCTTTTATTATACTGTAAAACGATGGGGATTTCATCTAAGTTTATTTGTTCTTCGTTTAGATTAGATAGCATTTCCTCCATGCTTTGGATATTTGCTTCTCTTCTTTCTGGTGTAGAATCCCCTACAAATACTATTCCATCTGCTCCTTTTAAAACCAATTTCCTTGCAACTTTATAAAATACTTGACCTGGAACAGTATATAAATGAACCTTTAATTTATATGGATTTAATTGGAACTCAACTGGCATAAAATCAAAATATAATGTTCTTTCACCTTTTGTATCAATTTTTACAAGCTCTCCCCTCCTATCAGGTCTAATTTTTGAATAAATATATTTTAAATTCTCAGTTTTTCCTGCAAGAGCTGGTCCATAATATACAATTTTTATATCAAGTTCATTCTTTAATTTATTTAAAAGCATTAAGCTTTAATCTCTCTATAAGCCCTTACTATTTCTGTTAAAACAGGCTTTGCATCACCAAAAACCATAATTGTATTTTCTTTTACAAATAGTGGATTTACTATACCTGCAAATCCTGGTGCAAGGCTTCTTTTAATAACAATAACAGTCTTAGATTTATCCGCATCCAAAATTGGCATTCCATATATAGGTGAATCAATTTTTTCCCTTGCTAATGGATTTACTACATCATTTGCACCAACAACTATTGCAATATCTGTTTGTGGTAAAAGTTCGTTGCTTTCTTCAAGTGTTTTTAGTTTATCATATGGAATATCAACCTCTGCCAATAGAACATTCATATGTCCTGGCATTCTACCTGCAACTGGATGTATTGCAAAATATACATCTTTTCCATCTTTTGTTAATAATTCATATAATTCTTTTAGGACTTGTTGTGCTTGTGATACTGCAAGTCCATAACCTGGAATAATTGCAATTGTATTTGCAAATTCCAATATACTTGCAACTTCTTCACTACTTGCAGTCTTAATCCTACCTTCGTAAAAACTTCTATCATCTGAGCTCTTTGAAAACTCTGGTGGTGTTATATTTCCAAGTAATATACCCCAAAAATCTCTATTCATCGCTTTTGCCATAATTCTTGTTAAAATTAAACCTGATGCACCTACTAATGATCCTACCATTATAAGACCATAATTACTAAATGTAAATCCTAATGCAGTTGCAGAAAGACCTGCATATGAGATAAGTAATGATATTAAAACAGGCATATCTGCACCACCAATAGGAAGTGTTAGGGTAAGTCCTAAAATGATGGATGATGTTAAAACAGTCCAAAGAAATATAGGATTTTTTGTAAAGGCAAATGCAAAAATTGAGATTAAGCTAATTAAAAGTAAAATAAAATTTATAAAGTTTTTAAAAGGTATCAAAATTGGCTTTTCACTAATTAAACCTTGAAGTTTTGCAAATGCTATTATACTTCCAATACATGCAATACTTCCAACAAAGGCATCAAATCCAACTGCAACATAAAATTGAATAACATTTACATTCTCTACTATTTTATTTTCTAAAAATGCCCAAATTCCAACAAGAGCAGAAACAGCGCCACCAAAACTATTTAACATTGCAACAAATTGTGGTATTGCTCTCATATCAACCCAATATGCTAAAAATGTTCCAATTATACTCCCAATAATAAGTGCAGAGAAAATAAAAATGTAGTTTTCATAGTTTTGCGAAAATAGTGTTGCAATGATAGCAATTGTCATTCCAATTGCACTTACTAAATTTCCAAGTCTTGCACTATGAGGTTTTTGAAGAAGTTTAAGACCCAATATGAAAAAGAAAACTGCAATTAAATAAAATATAACAAGACTATTCATTAAAATGAAAATTTTAAAGGATAACTAAGCATTAAAATTTTCAAACTATGAAAGAGAAAATAACATCCGAAAAGATAAAGGCTATTGGTCCATATAGCCCTGCAATTAGGATAGGAAATTTTATATTCATAAGCGGACAGATCGGGCTTGACCCAAATACAAATGAATTAAAACCTACATTAGAAGAGCAAACAGAACAAGCATTAATTAATCTCTCTGAAATTCTAACATCAATAAATTTAAGCTTAGATAATGTTGTAAAAACGACTATATTCTTAGCAAATATTGAAGATTTTCAAAAGGTAAATGAAATATATGCAAAGTTCTTTAAAGAACCATATCCTGCAAGAAGTACTATTGCAGTTAAACAATTACCAAGAAATGCACTAATTGAAATTGAGGCAATTGCTTATGTATTTTGAAGATATTATATTAACATTAAAAAATTATTGGAAGAGTAAAAATTGCCTTATATTTGAACCATATAATTCAGAAGTAGGTGCTGCAACATTTAATATCGCAACATTTCTAAAAGTATTAGATAATAAGCCTTGGCGTGTGGCATATATTGAACCTACAAGAAGACCAAAGGATGGTAGATATGCTCAAAATCCTAATAGAGTTCAACAATATTATCAATTTCAAGTGATTTTAAAGCCACCAGAAAATGATGTAATTGAAGTTTATATTGATTCATTAAAAGCGTTAGGAATTGATATTAAAAAGCATGATTTAAGATTTGTTGAAGATGATTGGGAAAGCCCTACACTTGGTGCATGGGGTATTGGATGGGAAGTTTGGATAGATGGACTTGAAATTACACAATTTACATATTTTCAACAATCTGGTTCAATTGATTTAAAAATACCTGCTGTTGAGATTACTTATGGACTTGAAAGAATCGCTATGTTCATCCAAAAAGTTGATACAATTTTTGATATTAAATGGAATAAAGATTATACGTGGGGTGATATTTATAAAGATTTTGAAAGAGAGTTTTGTTATTTTAACTTTGATTACGCAGATGTTGAATTTTATAAGAATGCATTTGATTTTTATGAAAATGAAGTTTTCAGATTATTAAGCTTAAATTTAATTTATCCTGCATACGATTATGTAATAAAACTTTCGCATATATTTAATATATTAGATGCAAGAGGTTCAATTTCTCCATCACAAAGAGCAATTTATATTGGAAGAATTAGGAAATGCGCAAGAGAAGTCGCAAAGGCTTATAGTAAAAGATATTAATCTAAGAAATTTATTTTTTGCAAAAGTGCTTTCCAATGGAAGATTAGTTTCAAATAAACTGTTTCATTACCAATACCCTTAATTTTGTGCAACTCTTGCCTAAGCCTATCATCACTTAATTTTCCTAATTCTTCAAACCCTCCATTTTCAATTAAAAATTCCAAAAAATTTTTTATCGTTTTAGCTTTATTCCTATAAAATCCTGAAGGTTTAATAATTTCTTGCAATTTTTCATCTTTTAGGTTGTAAATTTTTATTGCATAATCTAAATGATTTTTTTCAGTCTTTGGAAGTAGATTTAAATTTTTAAAGTTATTTAACGATTTTTCAACATTTTTCCAGCTTGTATTTTGTATCAAAATTGCAGATATGCAAATTTCAAGCCTACTATCACCAGGCCACCAATTCTGCTTACATTATAATGTTAAATTGCAATTTTTGAGAAGTCAGCTAACTTATCATATAAATTTTTAACTTTTCTTAATAAGCAAAGTCTATTGTTTCTAATTCTATCATTTTCTACCATTACAAAAACATTATCAAAAAACTTATCAATGTTTTCTTTAATTGTAATTAGAATATCGAAAACTTCTTTATAATGTCGTTTTTTTAAGCATTCATCAACAATATGCTCATTTTCTTTAATACTATTATAAAGTTCTGATTCATAAAAGGTTTCAAATAATTCAGGATTTAAGGAGTAGTTTTCGAATGAATAGTTTTTGATGATATGATAGGCACGTTTTTGGGCAATTACAATATCTGAAAATTTATTAAATTCAGACTTTTTAATTTCACTCAAAAACAAAACCCTTCTATAAACCTCATTTATATTATCAAGTCTAATACTAATAACAGCAGAAACTAAGTCATGATCAAAGCCTATCTTTTCTATTAAGTAATTTTCAAGTCTTTGATAGATAAAATTAATTTGTTCATCATTTAATTCAAATGCTTCTATAAAGTTGAGATCTAAACTATTTTCAATAATTACTTTAAAAACTTCATATGTTATCTTTTTCAAGCCAAGTGGATCATAACTACCCTTCATCCCATAACCCGTGTTTAAAATTGAAACAATTGTATCAAATCTATCAATAATAGCAAGGAGCTTACCTTCAATTGTCTTTGGATCATCAATAAGTGTCCAATCGTAAATAATTTGAGAAATTTTATTAGCATACTCATTTTTAAAGAGCCTTTTAACATATTCACTCGCTATATAACCCTCTAAACTTGTAAATTCTTTACCATCTCTTATCATACTTGATGCTAAATCAATTTTATAAAATTTAATTGCTTCTTTCAAAATATCTAAGTCAAAATATGGATATAATTTATAGAAATTTTCTGCCCTCTTTAGAACATTTTGAACCTTATCATAAATTGTTAAACTTTCCAAAAACTGAATTTGCTTTAAATCTTCTATATAAGAACTAAGAGACTTTTTTAGATCATTTTCAAAATAAAATTTAGCATCTTCAAGTCTTGCTTTCAATACCCTTGCAAAGTTTTCTTTCATTTCATCATTTACTTTATTATTTGATATAACTGCAAATTTATTGGTTAATTTATGAGATTCAAAAAGTGCAATATATCTTTGATGAGCTTTCATTGCAGTAATTATAATTTTTTCAGGTAGTTCTAAATAATGCTCATCAAACTCACAAATTGCTAAGAATGGATATTCAACAAGTCCATTTATTTCTCTATAAAGTTCTTCATCAAAATAAGCTTTTAATGGTTTTATATCTTCAATCAATTTCAAGATCATTTCATACCTACTTTTACTATCTACTATTACGAAATTTTGTTTTAGAACATTTTCATAATCATTTGCATTTTTAATTTCAATTTTTCCACTTGATAAAATTCTATGTCCATATGTGTAGTTTGAGCTTTTGATATTTAAAAATTCAAAGCTTATAACTTCATCTCCATAAAGGCACAATATCCATCTTATAGGTCTAATGAACTTAAAATTATTATTTTCAAGCCAAAACATTAACTTTTTAACTTTAATGTTTCTTATAATATTTTCAAAATTTTCTGAAATTACTTGATTTATAGTTTTACCTTTTATAATTTGTTTTCCTGCAACATAAAATTTGCCATTTTTTTCAACTTTATAGAGATCCTCAACACTTAAATTTATAGACTTTGCAAATCCAATAGCACTTTGGGTTGGTCTTCCTTCTTTAAATGCAACCTCATATGGTGGTCCAATCTTTTCAATTACTTTATCTTTTCCTCTTTCTGATAAATTATAAATTAAGACTGCAAATCTTCTTGGTGTTGAAAATGTTCTAAAATCCGAAAAATTAAAACCTTCGTCTTTCAATAACCTAATTAAGTTTTCAGAAAATTGCTTTTCAATCTCTTCAATTTCAAAGGCTGGTATTTCCTCAGTGCCAACTTCAATTAAAAAATGCCTCATAAATTATCAAAATTTTAAAGTTCTTAATCATAGAGCCTTAAAATTTTTATTATGACTGAAAAAGAAGAAATTTGGAGAACATTAAAAGAAGTTGCAGAAGATAGAGTTATAAAAGAAAGGATAAATGAATTATTTGAATTACATAAGCAAACACAAAGGGAATTAAGATTGGTAAGGATTTTGTAATAATAATTGAAGTGAAGACGAAAGTGAGGAAAGAAGATTTAGAGCAATTAGAGGATAATGCAAAGAGATTTAAGAAGTTTTTTCCTGAGTATAATTGGAGAACTTAAAGAATTTATTTGAGAAAAGAGGATTTTTTGTGATTGAGCATAAAAAAGCTTTAAAATTTTGTTATGACAAAAGGTATTGTTGATATTGTGATATTAGCAGAAATAATGAAAAATAAAACATCATCACAATACTATCTTGATAAGCAGACAGGTAGAATTTTAGAAATAAATAGTAAAATAATAGATGCTTTTGAAGATGATTACTGCGAACATTTAAGTGCATCCGAAATGGAATTATACGAAGTTTTAAAAGAAATCTACGAAGGTTCTAATAGGTATGTTCAAATACCAAAGATAACTGATAGTGACCTAATAAATGTTATAATGGAAATTATTGAAAGTCTTGATGAAGAAGATGTAATGAGGGAAATTTTGCTATCAATTGCTTCTTCATTTAATATTCAAAAGAAAATAAATTATTTAATTGCTAATAATCAAGGTTTTTATAGGATTTGGGATAAATTTTATTCTAATTATGCACTAAGGAAGGCAAAATCTTGGGCAATATCAATGGGTTTTGAAATTTATGAACCATAAATATAACCCAATAAGTGACAAATATGGTTCGTATTTATAATCATTGAAATAGTTCAAAAGTTTTTTTGCATTACCACCTGTTATAAACTTATACCTTACATTGTATTTCTTCTCAATTTCAAGGCAAATCATTTTATAACTATTTATTAAACCAAGCAAAATCGCCTCCTCTGTTGAATTTCCTAAAAGCTTTTCATTTATATTCAATTCAGATTCAGAGAGATCAGGAAGTTTTGAAGTTGAATATACTAACGATTTTAGCCAAGTTTTATATCCTGGAAGAATTAAACCCCCTAAAAATTCATCACTTACAAGATCTATAACTGTTGCAGTTCCCAAATCTAAAATTATTGATGTTTCCTTTACTTTAAATGCTATATAATGAGCCTTTGCAATTCTATCACTTCCAAGTGTTTTTGTATAATTAAGTTTTATTAAACTATTACTATAATTCAGTTCAAAGATTTTTTTATCTTTTAGGACATTTCTTAAATCAAATTCCTTTACAACATTACAATAAGAAATCTCACTCACATTTTTAAAAAAAGCATTTATTTTATCAACATCAATAAAATCAAAAGCCTTATATTCAACTACATTTTCATTTTGAATTATGCTACATTTTATTAAGCTATTTCCAACATCAACTACACCAATTTTCATAAGTTTCCTTAAGTGTTAAGTTTTTATAACCTCTTTTATTTAAATAATCCAAAAGCTTTTCTAAGTTTATCATTAAAAATTTGTTATCATATGGACTTAAATTCTCAACTGCTTCAATATTGTGAAACATAATATTTATAAAAATTTTTTTATTTTTATACTTTTTTTCATATTGTTCAATAGCCAATTTCATTTCTTCAAAGCTAAAATTTGAGGGTCTTACCCAGATATTTCCAAAGAATTTATTAAAAATTTTCCTAAATCGCCTTAAATTATAAAACCTTGATTTTCTGAAAATTTTATATAAAAAAGGGTTTTTTGAATAAACTGTTATTGGAACTTCAAGAATACCATCTACAAAGAATGGATAATCAGGCTTGTTTGTATGATCTACATCAGATATTATTGAAAATGGAACAATTGAACTATCAACTTTATAATTTAAAGCTTTTAAAAATTTATAAGTTCTATTACTTATGGAAAAGCGACCTGCTCTATAGCTGGTGGGATTAAAATTAAATGTCTGAATAAAAAGATTTGTAAGATTTTTTAACTTTTCAAATTCAACTTCATCACTATAAGAAAAACTATATTCATTTGCAAATTCAATATTATCATTTTTAAATGGTTCTATAAATTCTCCATGAAGATGTGTTCCAAGTTCAACACCTCTTTTTAACAAATCTTTGAAAATTAAAACTGACCTATCATCTCTTATAACTTCTGCACTTAATAAATATACTGCTCTTGTTTTGTATTTTTCAAAAATCTTTTCAAGTATTTGAACACCTTCATAAACTCCAATAAAGCTTATAGGTTTTATTACTTTCCAATTTTTATCCTTATCACACTCAGTATCAATTGAGATTATATAGAACTTATTCATACAATCTTTTAATTTCAACCCCACTTAAATATGCATTTATTATTTGATAATAACTTTGACCTTTAAGCGCTCTTTTACCTGCTCCATATTGGCAAAGACCTATTCCATGTCCAAACCCTCCACCTTTGACTATAATACTATCTTTTCTTCTTTCAATATAGAATAAGGCACTTTTTAAGTATGAATTCTTAAAGAAAAATTTCCTTATATTAAGCTCACCTTCAATAGTTGTGTCTCGATCCTCCATTTTTATTTTAAGCTTTTTGATCCTTCCTCCATTACTCCTTTCAACTATCTCAAAGTTTAAAATTTTTCCATTCAACTTCTTTTCCAAATCTGAAATTAAAAAAACTTCCTTCCATCTAAATGAACTTTTTGAGCCTGGAAAATCATTTGTATTGCAATAAGAACTTAGATTATCATTATCTATAAACTTTTTAACTAAGCTATCATTACTCAAATTTAGGATATTCTCACCATCGCTATCTAATTTCGGAAAATAATATGATAATGGATTATTCCAAAGATTACCATCATCCAAAGCACCACCACAACTTGCATGAAATAATGCATAAACGATATTATTATTGTATGTTAAGAAAAGTCCCCTTGTTAAATTGACTGCAAGTTTAACACTATCGTTTACATCTTTAATACCTCCATAAACCTGAGTATATACATCAGATGTTAAATCATATGGTTGATATAAGAGCATTAATTTTTTCTTATAAACATGTAGTGCATGACTTCTTGCTAAAATTGCTTGTGCTCTTAGGGCTTCAAATGGAAAACTATTTGACATTTCATATGGTAAGATACCCATTATGTAGTTTTCAAAATTTATAACATTTACAATAAGGACATTTTTAGCATCAATATCACTCCAAATCTCAAAATAACCCTCATAACTTCTAGTAACAATAGTGGGCTTGTTTAATCCATCATCCAATAGAAAGTTTTTAATAGTTATAGGTTTCTTCGAGTGAATCTCAAATGGTATATCTAAAGTTTTAATTATGTTATTGTAATTGATTAAAACTTTGCCCTCCTGTTTTCTTTTTAGTAGTGCAACTTTTTTATTCTCACCTATACTATCAAGCTTTTCATAAGGTCCTTCTAATAATAGAAATTCTCTTGTATCTACATTTGAAAGTTTTATTCCAATTGTCTTAATTTCAAAATTTAATTTTAATTTCGAGAGCATAGCTATATCCAAAACAGCATCTGAAACATTGTTATATCTGCCAAGAACCTTATAGTAGTTCAACTTTGCAGGCTTCCCTTCAATAATTCTAAGCTTTAAGTTTCCACCAAATCCCTTCAAAATTGTATCTTTCTTAATAATATAAAAGCTATCTGAGAACTCTAAATTAAAACTATCTGCTTGTGCTATTTTAACCCTTACAATTGGTTCAACATTTAAGACATTACTTACTGTATCAATTACAATTACTCTCCTTGGACCAAATATAAATGGTTTCTGGCAAGCTATAATTACAAGCATTAACAATAAGAATTTTAAAATTTTCATAAAAATTTTATATCCTTAACAATTTCCTTTCCGATTATTGTATTTATAGCCTTAATGATGCTAAATTTATTGTAGTAAATTTCCATCATCTTTCTCTTATCTATAACCTTTAATAAGAGAATACCATTTCTAAAATCATCAAATTTTAAAAAATCATAACTTTTTAGTACTGCTTCTGAACATTCTCTAACTTTTAAATAATCTAATATCCAATCAAGTCCTGCTAATCTTAAATAGCTTTCAATTGCCTTATCTAATTCCTTCATCTATGTAATCTTTTGCATATCTAATATATCTCTGAGGTATGTCTTCAATTAACTTTATTTCCTCATCAGTTAACTTCCTCTTAATAGTTGCTGGAACACCTGCAAGCAAAACATACTTCTCACCTCTAAAATTTTCTCTAACAACAGAGCCAGCTGCTACAATTGTATAACTATCTATAAGAGCATTGTTTAAGATAATAGAACCCATTCCAACTAAAACATAGTCATTTATAATACATCCATGAATAATAGATCTATGTCCTATTGAAACATAATTTCCGATAATTGTGGGATACTTATCCTTTTCTGCATGTATCATAGTTAAATCTTGGATATTGGTATAGTTTCCAATTTTTATATAATGCACATCACCTCTTATTATACAGGAAAACCAAACTGATGAATAATCTCCAATTTCAACATCCCCTATAATTATTGCATTTGGAGCTATAAATGCAGATTGACTTATCTTTGGATATTTACCTTTATAAGGTAAAATAGTCATAAGAAAATTTTAAAGTATAATTATTTATGAAATTTGTTTGGATGTAGATTAGGATTATGAAAGGAGGGTGAGATTATATAAAGTAGATTATCCTTTAAAATATGATTATGATCGACAGAACCTTTGTTCTAGCAGGACATGTTGGAAGTGGTAAAACCACATTACTAACACAAATTTTAAAAATTACAAATGCGATACAGCGAGCTGAAAAAAGTATCTTAGACTTTGACCCTATTGAGCAATCAAAAAATATGACAATAAATCTAAAAGCTTTTAGAATCAAATATAAAAATTATGAATTTCAATTCCTAGATACTCCTGGATTTATTGAGTTTGAAGGTGAGCTAATGAGTGCAGTAAGGATTGCAGATAATATACTTATTGTAGTTGATATTTCAATGGGGCTTGAAGTAGGTATTGAAAGAGCTTTTGAAGAGGCAAAGAAGTACAACTTGCCTATATTTTTCGTAATAAATAAATTAAAGAGTTATGAAAAGGATCCTAATGAAATAATAGATTTGTTAAAGAGTAAAATTTCAAAACAGATTCATCCAATTCAAATTCCAATTGGTATAGGTTCTAATTTTAGTAGTGTCTTTGGCATTATAAATGGTGATTATAATAGTCTTGATGGAAGTTTGAAAAAAATTGCAGAAAATAGGTATAATGAATTTGTTGAAGCAATTGTTGAAACAGATGATAATTTGCTTGAAAAATATATGGAAGGTAAGGAAATAAGTAAGGAAGAACTACATAATGCATTTAGAAGAGCAATAAGTAATAGCTTATTCTATCCTGTTCTATTTGTTGATGCATTAAGTGGTATTGGAATTACTGAACTTTTGGATTTTATAGGAGAATATGGTATTTCATTTGAAGAACGTTTTGATGATAAACCTTATAGTTCATTATTGATATTTAAAACATATTCAGAAGCGCATCTTGGAGAAATGTATTTGTTTAGGGTTTTGACTGGTAAAATTACAAGTGGAATGGAACTAAAAAATACGAGGAATGAAATAATTGAAAAAATATCACATTTATATATTCCATTTGGAAAAGAAAGGAAAGAAATAAACGAATTAAAGAAAGGAGAAATTGGTATTGTTCTAAAGCTTAAAGATAGCAAAACGGGTGATACATTATCAAATGATAGCATTCGATACGATTGGATAGAATATCCAGAGCCTCTCTATGTAATAGGTATAAAGCCAAAAGCAAAGAAGGATGAAGAAAAGCTATCAGAAGCCTTACAAAAAATTATGTCAGAAGATCCCACATTTACATTTAAATACGATCCAACATTGAAGCAAACACTACTTTATAGTCAAGGAGAAGTTCATGTTAATATCATCTTGGAAAAATTAAAACAAAAGTTCAATGTTGAAGTTGATAAGGAAAGAGCAAAAGTTCCATATAGGGAAACGATTAGAAAGCCAGCGGAGGGACTTGGAAAGTACATTAAGCAAACAGGTGGAAGAGGGCAATATGGTGTTGCAAATATAAAAATTGAACCTTTACCAAGAGGAGCAGGATATGAATGGGTTGATAAAATTTTTGGAGGTGCAATACCAAAAGAATACAGACCTTATGTAGAGCAAGGTGTCAAGAAAGCGATGGAAGAGGGAGCAGTATTGGGTTATCCTATGATGGATATTAGAGTGACACTCTTTGATGGTAAATATCATGAAGTGGATTCTTCTAACTTAGCATTTGAGATAGCAGGTAGCCTAGCTTTTAAAGATGCTGTAAGTAAGGCAGAACCATATGTTTTAGAGCCAATTTATAACGTTGAGATTCATTCACCAGAAGAGTATATTAGTGATGTTCTATCGGAAGTAAATACAAGGAGAGGTAAAATTTTAGGTATTGAAGGGAGTAAAATTTCTGCTCAAATACCACTTGCAGAACTTTATGACTTTTTGCCAGCCCTAAGAGCAAAAACAAAAGGAAGAGGAAGGTTTAAAATGGAATTTTCACACTATCAAGAAGTTCCATTAAATCTCGTAAAGCAGTGAAATAAGTGGCTTATCAAATCATTTAAACTTCCAAATTATGAGATACTATAGAATTAGTGAAGTTTCAAGGATAACAGGTGTTCCTGCTGAAACGATAAGATATTGGGAAAAGAAGGGTCTGATAAAGCCTGATAGAAAATATGGTGATAGAAGATTTTATACATATGCAACTATTAAGAAAATTATCCAAATTATTGAAAGTAGAAGCAAATTAAAGGTTAAGTCTTACAAAACCATAAAAGAAGAGCTAAAAGAGATTTTAGAGGTAATTAAAGATGTTAATAGGAAGATTGTCCAATAAATTTTGGGATTTTAGAGAATAAAAAAGAATTTAGTAAACATGAAGAGCGATAATAAAATTTGCAATAAGATTACTGAATTTCAGGACAATATAATACCATCCCTATAAATTATTGGACAATTTAGCTTTAAAATTTTCAAACTATGATTAGAGGTGATTTTTTAGCTATTTTGAGGAAAGCAGTTGATGAAGAATTTACAGGGAGACTTGAATTTTTAGGTCCAAATAATACAGGCATAGTTAGGATTACGATGATAAATGGTAATATATATCAAATTGATAGTTCTTGGGGCTTTGGTAGGGTTGAGATAAATAGAATTATAGAGTGGGGTTCAGGTGAATGTAGAATAAAGAAATTATCTGAAAAAGAAGTTGAAGAACTTAAAGAAAGAAACATTATAATGACACCTGCTGAGATCTACCTACTAAAATAAAATGGTCAATGTCCTTGGTATTTGTTATGAAGGAAAAGAAAATTTTTTAAAAGGTAGTCGCATTGGCCCATCTTACATTAGATGGGCTATTGAATCAATTGAAGATACTTCTATTTATCAAGATGGAAACTACAAGCCATATAATGAGCTTGGTGATATTCATATACCTTGGGATTTAAGCGAATTGGAAGTTGTAGAATTTATTCAAAGTAAACTAGAAAACTACATAAAAGAGAATGGTTTTCCATTTATATTCATTGGAGGAGATCATTTCATAACATATCCAATAGTCAAAGCAATTTCAAAATTTACTGATTTTTCAATCATTCATTTAGATGCTCATCTTGATAGAAGAGATAGTTTTGAAAATAGAAGATACAATCATGCAACATTTATAAGAAGACTTGAAGAGGAGGGATTTAAAGTTTTTACATTGGGTTATAGAAGTTTTGCAAAAGATCTAGAATATGTTAATGAAAATTGTTTTGCTTTTAAAGTTTTAGAACCACTTAAGGAAATTTTAAACAAATATTCTAAATTTTATCTTACATTAGATTTTGATGTGCTTGATCCATCAGTTTTTTCATCTGTTAGTAATCCAGAACCAAATGGTATTAGTTTCTTAGAACTTATTGAAGTAATAAGGCTATTGAAAGATAAGGTAATAAGTGCAGATATAGTTGAATTTTCACCTCTTATTGGAGATGCTTATAGAAGTGGTGTGATAGCAAGTACAATCTTAAGAGAACTTATTATTATGCTCAAAAGCTCTAAATTTTAAATAATTTATATAAGTTTCAAATTCTTGTTTTAGCTCTTCATTTATTAAATTTTCAAATTCACTTAAGTAGTTTAAAGCCAAGTTTAAAGATTTTTCAAATGCTTTACTATCAATAATTTTTTCTCTAATATAATCCTCATTATACAAATGATTTATTAAATTTCTATCATGTTCATAAGCATAGATAAGAGGAAGTGTTATTTTACCCTTTTTTATATCTTCAAAAAAGTCTTCACAATCATCAATTATCTGATAAGCCATACCAAGTATTTTACCTGCTCTTTTAAAATCATCAACATTTTTATTAATTACAATTGCAGAACAACTTAAAGCATATTCAAATAGTGATGCAGTTTTGCTTTCAATAATATCTAAATATGTTTTTTTGTTAAGTCTTTCCTCAATACTTAGAATTTCTTCTAATAACTCACCCCTTACCATATTTTTAGAAGTTTTTATAAATTCATTTATTACAATGAAACTTTTATAATTATTTGCAAATTCCAAGGATTTTATAAAGACATAATCGCCACTTAGAACTGCTACTGAATTACCATATAGTTTATTCAATGTAGGATGTTCTCTTCTTATTTCATCTTTGTCAATTATATCATCATGTATTAAAGAGGAAGTATGAAGTAATTCAATTGAAATAGCAAGATTAAGAGTTATTTCATTTAATAGATTGTAATTTTTAACAACTATCATAAATGCTAATGCTCTAAGTCTTTTACCTTGTGTGATAAATTCAGGAACTACGAATTCTTCTTGAAATAATTCTTTTATTTTTTGCTCTAATAAATCTAAATAATAGTTATATTTCTTTCTTATTTCTTCTAAAAAAAAATTACTCTTCAAGTTCTGTAAGTTCTTTTAGTTTTGAAAGCTCTTTATTAAGTATATCACCTAAATTTAGACGAGCAGGTTCTTGAAGTTCCTTCAATCTCTTTTTAGCTTCTTCCTCTTTTTGTTTTTCCAATAGCTTATAGTATTGTCTTTCTGAAAGTAAAATTCTTTTCTTATCAGGTTCAACTCTTACAACTGCAAGATTTAACTCTTCACCAACATTATATACTTCTTTTAAAATGCCTTTTCTTTGGAGACTACTAATTGGAATGAAACCTTCAATCCCATCATAAACATCTACAATAATACCCTTGTCCAAAATTTTTGTAATTGGGGCTTTTAATGTGGTATCAGGCTTGAGTGTTTCTGAAATTTGAATCCATGGATTTGGAGTCAAGTCTTTTAGACTAAGTTCTATCAATCTTTGCTTTTTATCAATTTCCTTAATAAGAGCTTTTATAGTTTGTCCTTTCCTTAAAAACTTGGAAGGATCTTTTATCTTTTTGGTCCAGGACATATTTGAAACATGAATATAACCAAGAATATCTTGTTCTATTTCAACTATTGCACCATTTAAATCAAAGTTAATTACCTTACCCTTAACTATTGAATTGACGGGATATTTTTCTTCAATTAGAGCCCATGGGTCTGGTTGTGTTTGCTTCATTCCAAGTGATATTCTTTCTCTTTCAACATCAACATTCAGAACAACAAGTTCAACTTCTTGCCCTACTTTTACCATCTCTGATGGATGATGAGGGGGTTTGCCCCATCTCATTTCGGATATATGAACAAGACCTTCAACCCCAGGTTCAAGCTCTACAAAGAAACCAAAATCAACAATTTTCTTAATTTTACCCTTTACCTTAGTTCCAATAGGATATTTTTGAGCAACAACTTGCCATGGATGTGGTTGGAGCCTTTTTATTGAGAGTGCAATTTTCCTAGTATCTCTATCTATATCAATTACCTGAACTTTTACTTTATCACCTATTTTGTAAAGTTCATCTATCTTATTAACCTTACTCCAAGAAATCTCTGAAATATGAACTAAACCCTCAATACCTCCTATATTTACAAAAATGCCAAACTCTACTATATTACTAATAACACCTTCTATTACATCGCCCACTCTTATTTCATTTAGCTTTTGCTTTGCAAGTTCCTCCTCTTCTTCCAGTACTTCAAGTCTTGAAACAACCAAATTTTTCTTTTGTAAATTCACCTTTATAATTTTGACAGGAATAACCTTACCTACGAAGGTATTAAAATTCTTTATTTTTTTCCTATCTATTTGACTTCCTGGAAGGAATGCTTCAACACCAAATACATCTACAATTAAACCACCTTTGACAGTTCTTAAAACTTTAGTATAAACTGTTTGATTATTTTCATATGCGGTTCTTATGTTATCCCAACTTAAAACAAAATCCGCCTTATTTTTTGATACAATAATACCTTCTTTACTATCAACCTTTTCTATATAAACAGTAATTTCATCCCCTTCTTTTAGCTCAATATTCTTAATTTCATCTACTTTGAGAATCCCTTCAGCCTTACCACCTATATCAACGAAGACCTCCTTTGGTGTAATTTTAATTATTCTACCTTTTACAATCTCGCCTTCTTTTAGAACTTCCTCCTTTATCTGTTTATTTACTAACTCCAAAAACTCTTTGTCATTTATCTCAATCATACTATCACCTCCTCAAAATTTTTTGAAAGTCCGAAATTTTAAAGCTTACTTATTTTTTCCTAAAGATTGTTATTTTCTATTTAATTTGATGTACTAGATAGCTCTTAAAAATTATCTCTTAATAAAGTTTAAAATTTTGAAATTTTATGATTTCCTTCATAGTTCCTGTAAGGAATGAAGAGGAAAATATAGAAAATTGTATTAAATCTATCAAAGGATTAAAAATAGGAAATTATGAAATTATTGTAGTTGATGACAATTCAAATGATAGAACATATGAGATTATAAGAAAAATTGAAGGTATTAAAGCAATTAGAATTGATGAAAAACCTATTGAAGCAATAGGGAAAAATTATGCATTATACTTTGGGTATTTAAATAGTAAAGGTGATATTTTAATTTTTTTAGATGCGGATGTTATTGTAAGTAAGGAGGGTATTAAGGAAGCTTTAAGTTTATTGAAAAATTACGATGTTGTATCATTTAGTCCAAAGCAAATTACAAGAACGATATGGGAATTTTCAATTCAACCTATTGTATTTAAGTTTTTAGAGTATATATATCCTTATTCAAATTCAATAGCTTTAAATGGTCAGTTTATTGCTATTAAAAGGGAAGTTTACGAGGCAATTGGAACACATAAAGTTATATTAGGTGAAGTGCTTGAAGATGTTAAACTTGCCAAATTGCTAAATCAAAATGGTTATAAAATCTACTTTAATAAGACAAATAAGATAAATTGCAGAATGTATAAAAGTCTAAAAGAAATTGTTTTTGGTTGGTCAAAGAATTTATATCTACTTGCAGATGGATTGAAAATTTTTAAGTTCGCTTTCAAATACTTGCTTTTGATTATATTTTGGTATATTCTGATTTTCGTTTCTATTTTAAAAAACAATTTTTTACTATTATCTATTTTTTTGTTACTTTCAAATTTGGAATTCTATTGTAGATTCAAAGATCATAAACCTTACAATTTATTTTCTGCAACTTTGGGTATAATTTTATTTATAATGATAGCAATAAACTCGTTTTATTGGCACAAAATCAAGAAAGTTATTCATTGGAGAGGAAGAGAGATTAAGGTTTAATATCAAATAATACCAAAAATCACACTTCTTTCTTAAGTGAAAATTTAACAGGTTCAAATAATAAAACTAATATACCAAACGGTGAATAAGCAAAAATGCCACTAAAATAATATAAAATTGAAAGTGCAACTGCTCCTTCAATACCAATTTTATCAGATAAGAAAAATATAAATCCACCCTCCCTGATACCAATCCCGCTAAAACTCAAAGGAAGCATAGTAATAAAATTTATAGCAGAAGTAATAAGAATAACCTCAAGAGGATTTAGATTAAAACTTAAAGCTTTTGAAATAAGAAAAGCAGATAAGCCAAAGGAAAACTGCATAAAGATTGAAATTAGAAATGATAAAAAAACAAGACTTTTATTTTGTTTATATAACGAAAATGAATTTATTAACTTTTGAACACGTTCACCAATCCTAAACTTTTCAACATTACCAAATAGTGAAATTATGATTTTTTCAAAGAGGGGTGTTAACATAAAGATAAAAAATCCTATCAAAAATAGCATTATCCAAATTAGTTCTCTTGCAACTTGCCTAATTTTCTCAACACCAAAATAAACACCAAGAAAAGCCAAAAATACTAATGCTATAACACCAATCAACCTATCTACAAAAATTGAAGATAACACTTCTGCACGTTTTTGCATATTATTTCTTTGAGCATACAAAAAGCGAACCAAATCAACACCTGCTCCAGATGGTAGAATAAGGCCAAGAAATAAGCTAACAAATACATATTTATTTGCTTCAAAAATTGTAAGGTTTAACCTATAAGCTCTTACAAATACAAACCATCTTATTGCTGAAAGGAAATAACCTAAAAATCCAACTAAAACTGCGAGAAAGTATAGAATTAGATTCATAGATTTAAGATGATTAAGAAATGTATTTAAATCCATATTTTTAAATATCAAATAGATCAAAACAAGACTTATAAGGACTTTTAAAAGCTCAAATATCCACCTTCTCATAATTAGTCAATAATTCTAAATTTCAAAATATACCAAAGAGCTTTAAAACCATCTTTCCAATTGATTTTCTTTCCTTCTTTATATGTTCTTCCATAATAATTTATTGGAACTTCGTATACTCTTATATTTTCCTTATTTGCAAGCTTTGATATTTTTGCAGTAATTTCAACCTCAATACCAAAATCGTTACTTCTAAATGGCTTTATCCTTTCCAAAATTTCCCTTTTCATCATCTTATAACATACTTCAATATCAGAGAATGTCATGTTAAATAGTAAATTTATAAGATAAGTAATAACTTTATTACCAAGTAAATGATAAAAATATAGTACTCTATGATTACCGTAAAATCTTGAACCATATACAACATCTGCGTTCCTTTCAATTATAAGCCTTAACATTTCCTTCCAATCCTTAGGGTCGTATTCTAAATCAGCATCCTGAATAATTACTATATCACCTGTAACATTATTAAATCCAGTATTCAAAGCACCACCCTTTCCTTTATTCTCTTCATGATAAATAACTTTCAAAATATCCCTAAACTCATCTGAATTTTCAAGCTTCTTTAAGATATCTCTTGTCCCATCTTTACTTCCATCATCTACAACTATTATCTCTTTTTCTAAATCATAACCTAGATCAACATCCTTAACCATTCTAATAACTTGCTCTACATAATCCTTCTCATTATAAACAGGTATAACTATTGATAGCTTTAATTTATGTGAGGTTATTTTTCACCTCCCTAAATACTTCGTAGAATTTTTCCAAATCTTCAGGATATATAACTATCATCTGCTTTTTCAAGCCACCCCTTGTTTTTCTACTCTCGGATATGGAGATAAAACTCTGTCCCTTTGAATCCTTCTTTATATCAAAAAAATATGTCCTTTTACCTGCTCTTACTCTTTTGCTCCAAATTACATTACTCTGCTGTTTCTTCAGATCCATCTTCCCCTCCTTGTGGTTTGTATTCTTTTAATTTTTCTCTTACCTCTGCTTCTATCTTATTGAGTAAATCAGCATTTTCTTTAAGATAGTCAATAGCTTTATCTCTACCTTGTGCAATTTGTTCATTATTATAAGAATACCAAGAACCTGACCTTTTAATGATACCAAGTTGAACTGCCAAATCAAATACTTCACCAATTTTGTTAATACCCTTTCCATATAATAATTCAAATTCAGCAATCTTATATGGAGGTGCAAGTTTATTCTTTACAACTTTAACCTTTACAACATGTCCAATAACTTCATTATTCGAACCCTTAATATTCTCACCTTTTTTAACTTCAATCCTTACAGATGAGAAGAATTTTAATGCTCTTCCACCTGGCGTTGTTTCAGGAGGTCCTCCATATGGATTTTGTGAGATTTTTTCGCGAACTTGATTTATAAATATAGCTATTGCTCCCGTTTTGCTTATAATACCAGTAAGCTTTCTCAAAGCTTTGCTCATTAACCTTGCTTGACCACCTATACCTTGATCCTCCATTTCACCTTCAAGCTCAGCTTTTGTAACAAGTGCAGCAACAGAATCTACAACTACTAAATCTACTGCACCTCCCCTTAATGCATCTTCCATTATAGCTAAGGCTTGTTCTCCATATTCAGGTTGAGATATAAGAAGATTCTTATCCTCTACATTAACACCTATAATTTTTGCATAGTTTGGGTCAAAAGCATGCTCTACATCTATAAATAAAACAGAACCTCCTAATTTTTGTGTTTCTGCCATAGCCATAAGTGCAAGTGTAGTTTTACCAGATGCTTCTTGACCATATATTTCAATAATCCTTCCTCTTGGATAACCTCCTATTCCAAGTGCATAATCCAAACCTATTGAACCTGTTGGAATTGTTGGAACCTGAATTTTTGCTTTATCACTTAATCTCATCACAACACCCTTACCATAACTCTTTTCAAGTTGTTTTATTGTCGCTTCAAGAACCTTTTCCTTATCTCTTTCTTTCTCCATAATTATATTCACCTCCTTTGAAAGTCCCAAAATTATAAAGCTGAGAATAAGAATACTTTAATATCTTTCTTCCAACAATTACATAATTCAAATTCCTTCAAGATTCAAAGATAACTTCTACTTCATCAATAGGAAGCCAAGTATAGTTAAGTATTTATGCTTTTGAAAATCTAATCACAGCCCTTACACTTAAACACACTCAATTAAATATGAATTATTGGACAATCTTTATTGCATAAAGATTAACCTTAAAATTTTAGCACTGTGAATATTTTAAGGGCAGAAGGACTTGTAAAAAAATATGGAAGAAGGACTGTTGTAAAGGGTATAAATTTAAGTGTAAGAACAGGTGAAGTAGTTGCATTGCTTGGACCTAATGGGGCAGGTAAAACTACTACATTTTATATGATCATGGGAGCAATAAGACCTAACAAAGGTAAAGTTTTCCTTGATGATAAGGAAATTACAAAACTGCCGATGTATCAAAGAGCAAGACTTGGAATAGGCTATTTACCACAAGAAGCATCAATTTTTAGAAATTTGAGTGTTTGGGACAATGTATATGCTGTCCTTGAAATGAAAAAAATGAAACAAAAAGAAAGGATAGAAAAGACTACAAAATTACTACAGATGTTAAATGTTCTAAGACTAAAAAATAATAGGGGTAATCAACTATCTGGTGGTGAGAGAAGAAGGGTTGAAATAGCTAGAGCATTAGCACTTGACCCTAAATTTCTATTATTGGATGAGCCATTTACAGGTATAGATCCAAAAACAAGAGAAGAAATTCAAGATATTATTATTCAATTAAAAAATCTAGGAATAGGTGTTTTGATAACTGATCATAATGTAAGGGAAACACTTGAAATAACTGATAGAGCTTATATTATATATGAAGGTGAAATTCTTATTGAAGGAACATCAAAGGAATTAATAGAAAATCCAAAAGTTAGAGAGTTATACATTGGTTGGAGATTTAAAATTTAGCATTGGCATTTTACTAATTTTTATAGGCTCTGTCCTTGGTATATATTCAATATATGAGATGCGTATCAAAAATAATATCGTTATTCCTTCGCTACTTATAGTATTTGTTCACTTCTTTATAATTTTTGGTATTTTCCTGATTACAAAAAATCCTGGCTTAGGTTTTGTTGCAATGATATTCTATAACATTGTTTTTGTTGCTGAAATAATTAGCTATATCCTATAAAATAGGAATATAAATATTGAAATTGAACGATTAAAATCTGAAGTTAATGAGGAGATTGAATTTTGGAAAAGTATTATTTCAGAAGGTCATAGGTTTGTTGATGATTATGAATGTTTTGAACATCTACTTAGAGTTGATAAAATTGTAGATAAAGCAGAAGGCTTAGATTTGTTGGAATTGGTAGAGCCATTATTGAACTTCTTAAAGAGCAATAAAAATTATTTCAATAGTTATAAGGTTTCAGAGATTTCAAGAAAAGCTAAAATATCCAAGAAAAGATGGTGGCTTTACATTGACGAAATATAACTATTTTAAAATTGCTTTAAAAAACTCATCTTTATTTAATTTTAGTGGTATAGGTGATTTATAATTTTCAATGCCAATTATTTCAAATTCATCAATTGGACATTTTTTATAAAGCTTTTCAATATCAGAAATAGTCATTTTATAATCAAGTGAATAAAGCTCATATAAATTCACAACTCTCTCAAGGATTTTATTATCTCTTAGCAAAGACATATTTTTTAAGTATTTTAAGATAAGATATATGCTTTTGGTAAGTGCCTTTTGATAATCTAGATGAAGAACTTCCTGAATTATAAAAGCAATTGTATTACCAAACTCAAAGTTGCGCATATGTGACCATCCTTGGGGATCCAGATGAGATAAATTCAACTTAATCAAAGCACATTTTCTTATTAAATTTTCAAGCGTAGGTAAATATCGTTGTTTTAATTTGAAATGCTCACTTTCAAGATAGTCTAATAGTGTTTCATCAAACAATAAACCATACTTTATAACATCACTTATTGAATGCAAGAACCTTACTTCATCAGAGCCTAAAACAAATACTGGATCAATAAGTATAAATCTTGGATAATAAGTAGTTCCGAGTATATTTTTATGGTTTAGATAATGAAGAGAATTTCTTCCACCAATTGAAGCATCAATTTGGGAAATGAATGTAGTTGGAATTGATATAAATGGAAATCCTCTTCTAAATGTAGATGATGAAAAACCTACCAAATCTAAACAACTCCCACCACCCATACCAGCAATTGCAACATTTTTCCTAATTTTTAAATCTATTATTTCCGACCATATCTTCTTAACCCATCCAAGCTCTTTTATCTCTTCTTTTTCAGGCAAGTAAAATACAAAAGGCTCAAATTGTGATTTTTTAATAATATCAAATACCCATTTAAAATTTATCAAAAACAACTTTTTATATGTAATAAATAGAACATTATTAAACCCCTCATATTCAATCATTTCATCTACATAATTAAAGGCATTTATTCCCTCATAAACTTTATCATTATTACTAAAAATTAAATCATATTCACTTTTAAGAGCTCTTACTATCATTATTGCAATTTCTCTATCGCTAAATCCTTCTGTTGGAACTTTTAGTATAAAATTTGAAATACTTTCAATTTCCTTTTCATACTCTTCATAAGGATGAATTCTTAGAATTGCAGAAGGTTCTTGTTCTCTTTCAATTTCCTTTTCAAGCGATTCTTTTGAATAACTTAGATAAACACATATAATATCATTTTCTTTTAGCTTTGAAATAATTTCCGTCTTTGGAACTATATCAGAAGATATGAAAATTTTAGCAGATGAAATATGCGATAGTATGAATTTTTCTTGCTCGTTTTCAAATGTTTTTATTTGATTTTGGTTTATAATCTCAATTAATGTTTTATGGAGTGATTTCTCTACTTCCTCCTGCAAATCTATAATCTCCCAACCGAACCAATCTCTTATATATGATGCAATTTTATCTCTGTGCGAACCTGGAAGACCTATTATGTAAATACCCTTAACCACAATTTAGTAATTGCCTAAAATTAAATTTTTTGCAAACTCCTTTATTTTTTCAATTGACTTTTCTGCTTTATTCTTAAAGCTTTCAATATCTTCAAAACCTTTTTTTAATAGATTTTCAGCTTCTTTCTGAAACTCAGCAAGCGATCTTTCAATAAGAAGTTGTGCTTGAAGTTCTCCATTTTTGTGAGCATCCTCAATAATTTTTTGTGCTTCTAATTGTGCTTTCTTGATAATTTCATCTGCTTTATTTTTGGCTTCTTCTATAATTTGATTTGCTTTACCCTCCTCTATCTTTATTACCTCTTCTAAAAGAAGCTTTTCTTCAAATTTATGATTTTCATATCTTGCCATAATTTATACCTCATATTTTTAAGCTTTCAAAATTCTCTTCAACAACTTTCCAGTCTAAGTTATTGAAAAATACATCAATATATTTAGCTTTTGCAGTGCCATAGTCTATAAAGAAGGCATGCTCAAAGACATCAATTGCAAGAATTGGTGTAGCATTCCAGATTGGAAATGTATTTTGCTCATCACCAAGCGCTATAATTAGTCTCTTAAAGTCATAATCATATGCAAGCCATGTCCATCCCCTTGCAGCAATTGCAGTAGCCTTAATTTCCTTCAAGAATCTATCATAACTATCAAAATCCTTTTCAATCTGTTCTAATAGTTTACCTTCAGGCTTTCCACCATTTCCTCCAAGGTGTCCAAAGTAAATTTCATGATTCTTTATGCCACCTATAGCTCTTGTAATATCAACTTTTATGCTTCTTATAAGCGAATAAGTAGGATTTGCTTTTTGATACTCCTCTTCAGATAGATTTTCAAGTAATTTCATACATTCATTGAACTTTGAAACATAACCTTCATAAAGCTTTATATGTTCATCCATAGTTCTTTGAGATATTCCATCCATTTGCCACAGTTGTGGTCTCTTTTCTTTGAAATTTATTGGTTTATAATCTGTAAATGCCATGACATTACCTCCTTTTTTTGTTTTTTAGCAATATAGAAAGGTTTAAAATTTTAAAGTGCACTTGGATGAGATTTTAAAAATTGAAAATTTATATCTAAGAGCAAAGAAAATTGTTGAAGGATATTTAGCAGGTAAGCATAGAAGTTTATTTGAAGGATTTTCAGTTGAATTTGCAGAGCATAGGCAATATACAAAGGGTGATGATTTGAAGTTCATAGATTGGAAAGTTTTTGCAAGGAAAGAAAAATTATTTATTAAGAAATTCTATGAAGAGACAAATTTAAGAGCATATTTAGTTTTGGACATTTCAAAATCAATGGATTATGGAAAACCTAACAAATTCGTATATGCTCAAAACTTGTGTGCAATTTTAAGTTATATTCTATATCTTCAAAGGGATGCATTTGGGTTTATTGCATTTTCCGATAAAATTGAAGTTATATTAAATCCTTCATCCTCAAAAAATCAGCTATATAAAGTTCTTAAAACACTTAATAACTTAAGACCAATTGGAAGAACTTACATTGAAAATCCAATTCTAATTTCTGCAAACAAATTAAAAAGGAAAGGAATGGTTATCTTAATATCTGACCTTATTGCAGATAAGGAATCTACAATTAAGGTTTTGAGAGCCTTGAATAATTCAGGTTTTGATGTAATAGTATTTCAAATTCTTTCACCACAAGAAAGGGAAATTGAAGATAAAGGAGCTTTTAAATTTTTTGATCCTGAGACGAACAAATCTGTATCACTTAACATGCTTTACTATATAGATGACTATAAGAAAGCTTTGAAAAGATGGCTTTATGAGATTAAAGTAGAATTTTTAAAGAGCGGAATGAGATATAAACTACTTTTTACAGATGAGCCTATTGTTAATGCATTTGAGATTCTATATTAAACAATACTTTTTCCATCCTTCTTAAAACAACTTCTTTTGAAAGCACTTCAAGAATCTCAAACAAACTTGGTCCAACAGTTTTGCCTGTTATTACTAATCTTAGTGGATGTATGATTTCAGCAGTTTTAACATTAAGCTCCTTTGCAAGATCTCTTAAAAGCTTTTCTAAATTCTCCTTATTCCAATGTTCTAAGTCCTTATATTTCTCATATAGTAGATTTAGATAGAACTTGGTTTTTTCATTTATTAGCTTTTCAAAAGCTTGATTATCAACTTTATAATCCTCTGTTAAAAAATAATCTCCAAAATCAAAAAATTCATTTAGTGTCCTAACTCTTGTTTTGAGCATTTTAATACAAGTCAAAAGCTTACTATCATCTACTTCTTTTCTTAGCTCTTTAACTAACTTAAAAAGTTCCTCATCTTCTTTAATCCTAATATATTCGCTATTCATCCAAAGTAATTTATTTATATCGAAAACAGCAGGAGAACTATTAACATCTTCAATTTTAAATAATGTTATCATCTCTTCCTTTGAAATAATTTCTCTATTATCTTTTGGTGACCATCCAAGCAATGCAAGAAAGTTAAACAGGGCTTCACTCAATATACCCATATTCCTATATTCTAAAACACTTAATGCACCATGCCTTTTTGAAAGTTTTTTTCTATCAGGTCCTAGTATCATAGGTAAGTGTGCAAATTCAGGAATTTCAAAATTTAATGCTTTATAGATTAAAATTTGCTTGGGTGTATTTGAAATGTGGTCATCACCTCTTATTATATGCGTAATTTTCATAAAATTATCATCTATTACAACTGCAAAATTATAGGTAGGTGTTCCATCACTCCTCAAAATTACAATATCATTTATTTGATCTGAAAGAATCTCAATCTTACCCCTAATTTTGTCATTAAAGCTTATTAGAATTCCATCATCAACAAACAATCTAATTGCTCCTTCTTTCCTACTTTTAACATGCTTATACCCATTTGGTGGTTCTAAAATTAAATTTCTTTCAATGTGTTTTTTTTCCTTAATAGGTAGATTTTCAGATATGTATTTTCTCTTAATCTCTTCCCATTCATCAGCTTTATAATAATCAATATAAGCTTTATTTTCACTAACCAATTTATATCCAAACTCTTTGTAAATTTCAATTCGCTTTGATTGATAAACAACATCTTCATCCCATATAATTCCAAGCCATTTAAGTCCTTCAAAAATACCATATGTAAATTCCTCTCTACTTCTTTCTCTATCAGTATCTTCAATCCTTAATAAAAATTTACCATTGTAATGTTTTGCAAATAGATAGTTATATAGTGCAGTTCTTGCACCACCTAGATGCAATTCACCTGTTGGTGATGGAGCAAATCTAACCCTTATCATATCTTCCCAAATTTTCTCTTTCTCTTTGAATAATACTCAATAGCCTTAAAAAGTTCATCCCTTCTAAAATCAGGCCACAAAATATCTGTAAAGTATAATTCGGTATAGCTTATTTGCCACAATAGAAAATTTGAAATTCTAAACTCACCACTAGTTCTAATAAGAAGATCAGGATCTGGTAAATTTGGTTCATATAAAAATTCTCTAAATTTATTCTCATCAATTTCATTTATATTTGATTTTAAAATTCTATTTACTGCATCAATGATCTCCTGCCTTCCACCATATGAAAGTGCTAAATATACTTTCAATTTATTATTATCTTTTGTTTTTTCAATTGCTTTAAACAGCTCTTCCTTTACATCATTTGGTAGTTTATCTATCCTGCCTATTGTCCTTATTGAAACACCATTTCTATTTAATTCATCTACCTCTTTTATTAGCATTTCCTTTAATAGTTCCATTAAGCCCTCAACTTCTTCCTCAGGCCTTTCCCAATTCTCCATTGAAAATGAATAAAGTGTAAGATATTCAACACCCAGCTCCATACAAGCTCTAATTACTTCCCTTACTGATTCAGTTCCTACTCTATGTCCAATAATTCTTTCAAAATTTCTTTCTAATGCCCATCGCCCATTACCATCCATTATGATTGCAATATGTTTAGGAATTTTCAATCTACATCTAAATGTTCTACTTTCTTAACCTCACTTCCCTTTAATTTAGATATAATCATTGGTAATGTTGTATATTCAAGTTCTTCTTCTGGCAATCTTGATGGTTCAAATATACCTTGCCTTCTTAATATATTTGCAATTTCATATGCTATTCTTCTTGGTTCATCAAATGCTGGATCATCAAATAAATCTCTTGGACCAATTAGCTTACCATTTGCAATTTGAAAGCCAAGTGCTACAACTCTTGGTGGTCCATCAAATCTTGATACATTACTTTGGTGCATTGCAACAGGCATTAATGGTCCAACATGGGAACCACGCATCCAGCCTTCTACTATAAATGGTCTTGCAAATGGTTCTAATATCTCACCTACAGCAGGAAATCCACTTTGTGCTCTTACAACCATTACTGGATCATCCTTACCTACATATTTTCCTGCAATCAAAGACAATTTCTGACTTGATGCAACTGCTCCAATTTCACCATCTTTCTTTCTAATTACTTTCGTTATAACATATCTTGAAATACTTCCAATAAGTGCAAGTAAATCATATAAACCTTCTGGTGTTGGAATTTGATATGTTTCACCTTCTTTTACATCCAAAACTTCAAATATAAATCCTTCATGCATAGATGGATCTATTACAAGACCTGATGTATTCATAGGATTTGCAAATATTTCATATAATGGTATATTCCAAGCACTAGGTGATGTCTTATCTGCCATAAATACAATAATGGGTTCAGAAGGTCTTTCATTTATCTCCATCTCTGCAACACCAGGACCCATTCCTTTAACATTTCCACTAAATGCATCAGATAATAAATCTTGCCCTGCTCCATATAACTTTAATTCCTTTGCAACCTTTGTAGCATCAGAGAATGCATCCCAAGCAAGTTTGTGAATTTCAGGATTATCTACACCATAAGTATGCGTCATTATAAGGTTTATATCATCACCAACTCTTGCAACAAAATAATCTATAATTTTACCGCTGTCTTTTGCATTCTGGAGTCTTTCTTCGCAGGCCTCAATAAGTTTTGGATGTGTTGATGAATGTCCAACATAGCCTCCAACATCCGCTTTTATTACACTTATTGTCACTTTCATCTTCTTCCTCCTTTTAAAATTTTTGAAAATTTTAAAGCTCTAATAAGCACCCTCACTTTTTACAACTACTTTAAGTGTCTTAAAGATGATAACAATATCAAGCCAAATTGACCAATTAACAACATATATTGTATCAAGTCTAACTCTATCATTATAATTTGTATCACTTCTTCCACTAACTTGCCAAAGTCCTGTAATTCCAGGATTTACTGATAGATAAAATTTCTTATACTCTCCATAGAATTTTTCAAGTTCATCACTTACAACAGGTCTTGGTCCAACAACAGATAAATCACCTTTTAAAACATTAAAAAATTGAGGAAGTTCATCTAGAGAGAATCTTCTTAGAATTTTACCAATGGGTGTAATTCTTGGATCATTTTTTAATTTATAATTAGTTTCCCATTCTTTTTTTAAATTTTCATCTCTTTCTAATATCTCTTTTAGAAGTTTATCTGCATCTTTATACATTGTTCTAAACTTGTATATTTCTATACATTTCCCATTCTTCCCAATTCTCTTATGCTTATAGAACACAGGACCCTTTGATGTTAATTTAACTAGAAGTGCAATTAAAATGTAAATTGGGCTTAATAGAATAATAACAAAAATTGAGAATAAGATATCAAAACTCCTTTTTATCAATCGATTTATATAAGAATCAAATTTTGTAGAAGTTTCAAAAATAGGTAAATTTTGTGCAATTGAAAAATGAAGGATTTGATTTGTAAAAGAAAGTCCTG